>VFQQ010000229.1_pt1 | contig 135745 bp, 134 predicted proteins | sample 3512341 | NCBI WGS metagenome assembly VFQQ01 (sample SAMN10412373, study PRJNA504923) | tailings metagenome | isolation source: Relicate 2 Philex TSF1 revegetated site | place: Philippines: Tuba, Benguet | collected 2017-08-29 | reverse complement strand
GCGCGCGACGGCGACCGGGCGGCGCCCTCGCGCCTGGGCCAGGGGGCGGCGGCGGTCGAGGTGGAACGCCTCCTCGTCTATGCGGTGCAGGACGGGCTGCTCAAGGACTGTTGGGTCTACGACCAGGACCAGGCCCTGATCGACCGGCTGGTGGGGGAGGCCTGAAGCGCTGGCCTCTCCGGCCCCGATTCTCCCGAGACGGAATGCTTGCAAAAATACTTGTTTTGTTCTATAATCTCAAGAAGAAAAAATTCGTAGATGTGCGCCTGCCAGATGGCGTCGGAACCGGGTGGCGAGCACAGTTCCGGGGGACCGGAATCGGCCTTCGGTGCCGGCGGCCAGATCTGTCCGGACATTCGTGTACGGAGGACCGTCAATTCGTATGCAAGCCGCTCGGCGCGGATGGACCAGGACCGGTATCGAGCAGGTTCCCACCGGCGTTGCGCCGGTCTTTTCTGGCCCGAATTGGCGCGAATTGGCTGCGTTTGGCAGGGGACGGAATTGCCCGGGATGAGATAATGGTGTCAATTCAATGGCTTGCCAGCCACCCGGCCGCGATCGGGATAGGCGCGACAGTCCCCTCCCCGGCGGCCGCGATGGCAGCCCGCCGGTCGGATCACGTCCGGCGTCGGGTGCCGCGGCGCGGTGCGGCCAGTTTTGTCCGGACACACGTGTATGGTCACGGCGGCCGGATTTGGCCGGCCGGCCATTTCGCGAAGCGGCCATTTCCGGCCGCGGCCAGATTTGTCCGCCCCCTTCCTGTCGCCGCAGGTCCCATCGCGGCCCTGTCCCGCCCCGCCCCCGCCGCTATATGATCGCCTGAACAGCAGCACCCCGACCCGGAGGAAACGCGCATGACCGCCTGCATCGTCGGCTGGAACCACAGCAAGTTTGGCAAGCTCGACGGCCGTGACATCGAGGATCTGATCGTCGAGGTCGCCGCCGGCGCCATCGCCGATGCCGGCATCGAGCCGAAGGACGTCGACCGCATCTTCCTCGGCACCTTCAACGCCGGGATGGAGCGGCAGGAGTTCGTCTCCTCGCTGGTGCTGCAGGCCTCGCCGGATTTCCGCTTCACGCCCGCGACCCGGGTGGAGAACGCCTGCGCCACCGGCTCGGCCGCCATCCATCAGGGCATCGCCGCCATCGCCGCGCGGCAGGCGCGCTTCGTGCTCGCCGTCGGCGTCGAGAAGATGACGACGCTTTCCAGCAAGGAAGTCGGCGATTGCCTGATCAAGGCTTCCTACCTGAAGGAGGACGGCGACGAGCCGGCCGGCTTCGCCGGCGTCTTCGGCCGTATCGCGCATCACTATTTCCAGCGCTACGGCGACCAGTCCGATGCGCTGGCGAAGATCGCCGCCAAGAACCACAAGAACGGGGTCCAGAACCCGCTCGCCCATATGCAGAAGGACTTCGGCTACGAGTTCTGCCGCACCGCTTCCGACAAGAACCCGCTGGTCGCCGGCCCGCTGAAGCGGACCGACTGCTCGCTGGTCTCGGACGGCGCCGCCGCCGTGGTGCTGACCGATGTCGAAACCGCGCTCGGCATGAAGAAGGCGATCGCGTTCAGGGCAACCGCCCAGGTGAACGACTACCTGCCGATGTCCAAGCGCGACATCCTGGCCTTCGACGGCCCGGCGGAGGCCTGGAAGCGCGCCTTCGCCAGAGGCAGGGTGAAGCTCGACGACCTCAGCCTGGTGGAGACGCATGACTGCTTCACCGTGGCCGAGCTGATCGAGTACGAGGCGATGGGCCTGACGCCCAAGGGCGAGGGCGCCCGCGCCATCCTCGAAGGCTGGACCGAGAAGGACGGCAAGCTGCCGGTCAATGCCTCGGGCGGATTGAAGTCGAAGGGCCATCCGATCGGCGCCACCGGTGTCTCCATGCACATCATGGCGGCGATGCAGCTCGCCGGCACGGCGGGCGGCATGCAGGTGAAGGACGCGAAACTCGCCGGCGTCTTCAACATGGGCGGTGCCGCGGTGGCGAACTACGTCTCCATCCTCGAACCGCTGCGGTGAACCAATAAAGCCCTCCCTCGCGCGAGCGGGGGAGGGTTGGGTGGGGGTGGTGACGCATCGGCTAGGTCGATGAAGACTTCACCACCCCCACCCGGCCTCCCCCGGCAAAGCCGAGGGTGGAGGCATAAAAAATAATGGGAGGTAAATCATGCCAGGGCGTCTGGCCGGCAAAGTCGCGATGGTGATCGGGGCCGGCTCCTCGGGGCCGGGCTGGGGCAACGGCAAGGCGACCGCGGTGCTCTTTGCCCGCGAGGGAGCGAAGGTCTACGGCGTCGACCGCAACCCGGCGGCGCTGGAGGAGACGGCCGCGATCGTGCGAAGCGAGGGCGGTGCCTTCACCGGCCATACCGCCAACGTGATCGAACCGGACGAGGTCGCCGCCATGGTGCGGGCCTGCATCGAGACCCATGGCCGCATCGACGTGCTGCACAACAACGTCGGTATCGCCAAGGTTGGCGGCCCCGTGGAGCAGTCCGAGGCCGACTGGGACCTCGTCATGGACGTCAACGTGAAGTCGATGTTCCTGACCTGCAAGCACGTGCTGCCTCACATGGCGGCGCAGGGCGGCGGGGCTATAGTCAACATCGCCTCGATCGCGGGCATCCGCTTCCTCGGCATCCCCTATGTCAGCTACGCCGCGTCCAAGGCCGCGGTGGTCCAGTTCACCAAGGCGGTGGCGCTGCAGTATGCGGCGCAAGGGATCCGTGCCAATTCCATCCTGCCCGGCCTGATGGATACGCCGATGATCTACGACCCCTTGGCCGAGGCCTATGGCGGTCAGCAGAAGATGATCGAAAGCCGCAACCGCATGGTGCCCATGGGCATGATGGGCAATGCCTGGGACGTGGCCCATGCCGCCCTCTTCCTCGCCTCCGACGAGGCGCGCTACATCACCGCCGCCGAACTCGTGGTCGACGGCGGCCTCACCGCCCAGGTCGGCCGGCCGGCCTGAACTCCATCCAGGGAAAGACACAGTCATGAGCCAGTTCAACGCCGTCGTGATCGAGGAAGTGGAAGGCAAGGCCAGGGCCGGCCTGAAGCAGCTCGGCCTCGCCGACCTGCCCGACAACGACGTGCTGGTCGAGGTCGCCTATTCCACCGTCAACTACAAGGACGGTCTGGCGCTGGCCGGCAACAGGAACAAGATCGCCCGCAAGCTGCCCATGGTCGGAGGCATCGATCTCGCCGGTACGGTGCTGGAGTCGAAAAGCCCCGCCTGGAAGCCCGGCGACAAGGTGGTCGTCAACGGCTACGGCTTGTCGGAAGCGCATTGGGGCGGCTATGCGCAGAAGCAGCGGGTAAAGTCGGAATGGCTGGTGCGCCTGCCCGACGCCTTCACCGAAAAGCAGGCAATGGCCATCGGCACGGCGGGCTATACGGCGATGCTCTGCGTGCTGGCGCTTGAAGACTACGGCATCGCCCCCGGGCAGAAGGAGGTTCTGGTCACCGGCGCCGCCGGCGGCGTCGGCTCGGTCGCCATCGCGCTTCTGGCGAAGCTCGGCCACAGGGTGGTGGCCTCCACGGGACGGGCGGAGACGCACGACTATCTGAAGGGCCTCGGCGCCGTCGAATGCATCGACCGCGCAGGCCTGAGCGAGAAGGGCGGGCCGCTGCAGAAGGAGCGTTGGGGGGCGGCGGTCGATTCCGTCGGAAGCGTGACCCTCGCCAATGTGCTGGCGCAGGTCTCCTATGGCGGCGCCGTGGCCGCCTGCGGGCTCGCCGGCGGCATGGACCTGCCGGCTTCGGTATTCCCATTCATCCTGCGCAACGTGGCGCTGCTCGGGGTCGATTCCGTCAACGCGCCGATGGCCAGGCGCGAGCGCGCCTGGGCCCGGCTGGCGAAGGACCTCGACAAGGCGAAGCTCGATTCCATGACGGAAGTCGTCGCCATGTCGAAGGTGGTCGAACTGGCGCCGAAAATTCTGGCCGGGCAGGTCCGCGGACGGGTGGTCGTCGACGTCAATTCGTGACGGCCGCTCCAGCGGAAGGATCGAATTTGCGCTAACGTCGACGGATTGGGGTGGGTCGGGAACAGGGGGACCCTCATCGTGGCCGTCGTTACCGTGCCGATGCACCGATCGATCGGTGCGCGGATCTATGGAGTGGACCTGGCGAAGCCGCTCGACGAGGCGGCGCTGACCGAGATCAGGGCCGCCTTCGACCTCTGGCACGTCCTGGTCTTTCCCGACCAGGACCTGACTCCGGAAGCGCAGATCGCCTTCTCACGCCGCTTCGGCGAACTCGAACTCTACCCCCAGGCCTTCAGCCGGGCGGCGGCGCATCCCGAGATCTTCATGGTCTCGACCGTGGATGAAGAGGGACGCCAGATTCCGCTGAGCGATCCCCGCGCCCGCTTCCTGAAGCTGACCGAGCGCTGGCACGCCGACAGTTCCTATCAGGCGCATCCCTCCCTCGGCTCGGTCCTCTATGCGCTCGAGGTGCCGGAGGAATGGGGCGACATGCTCTTCGCCGACCTGAAGGCCGCCTGGCGCAATCTGCCGGAGCAGCGGCGGCGCCAGGTCGAGGGCCTGCGTGCCACCCATGACTTCGCCCGCAGCAGGGCGGTGGATCCGGGCCTGCCGCCGCTCACCGCGGAAGAGGCGGCAGCGGTGCCGCCGGTGAGCCATCCGCTGGTCCGCCGTCATCCTGATGGCAGCACCTCGCTCTTCGTCAGCGACTGGATCACCTCGATCGAGGGGCTCGACGCCGATGCCTCCCAGCGCATGCTGGGCTGGCTCACCGGCTGGGCGACATCGGAGCAGTTCGTCTATCGCCATCGCTGGCGGCGCGGCGATCTCGTCATCTACGACAACACCTGCACGCTGAATGCGGTCGAACCCTTCGACCGGGCCAGCGTGCGCCGCATCCTGCGCCGAACCACCATCAAGGGTGGCGCGGCGAGCGCCGCCGCCGCGGCCTAGAAGGTGACCGCCGCCGGCAGGCCGGCGCCGAGATCGACGAAGGCGTAGTCCTCCATCACCGCGAGCGGCCGGGTCGGGTCCGGCGGTGGCAGGAAGCGCGGGGTGGAGGCGGCCGAGTGGCTCAGGATCATCCGGGGCCTGCCCGCTTGGTCGGGGTCGATCGGGAAAGACAGTGTCTCCGCCTGCGCGGTCAGGCCGTTGGCGAACCGGTGATGGTAGGTGAACAGGCTGCCGCAGGGCCACGCCACCATCGCCTCGATGCGGGCGGCGCGGACCTCGCGATGTTCCGGCGGGGCGAGGTCGATGTAGTTGGCTCCCGTCAGTTCGGCGCCGATCATGTCGCGGATCCGGGTGCCGACCACGGTGAAGCGGACATCGTGCCGGCTGTGGCAGGCCTGCAGCGTGATCATGGGCAGCAGCGGCTTGATCTCGCCGAGGTCGATGTCGGAACGACGGGGCAGAAGCCGGCCGCCGCGCCAGCGGCTCCAGGCCTCCAGCAGGCGGCCGTTCTCGGGCGAGGTCAGCGGCTTCGGCAGGATCACGGCCGACGCGTCGGCCGGCGGGGACAGGTCGGCGGCGGGAGCGCTCATGTCTCCCTGATCGCACGATCGGGGTTAACGCCTCCTTGCTCAGGCCGCCGCGGCGATCGCGGCGGCGGCGGGGAACCGGCCGGACAGATGGACGATCCGGCCCTCGATCAGGACCCCGGCGATCACCGGACGCTCGCCCGTATCGTCGATGAGGACCAGGTCGGCCCGCCGGCCCGCCTCGATCGTTCCGCGGTCGGTCAGGCCGAGGGCGGCGGCGGGCGCGGCGGAAACCCGGCGCCACGCCTCCGCCAGGCCGCAGGCGCCATCGCGGGCCAGCCGGAAGGGCGCCAGGTGCAGGGCGGGGTAGTAGTAGTCGGAGGCGAGGATGCTGCAGGCGTCGCGGGCGATCATCTCGGCAGCCGAGGGGCAGTTGATGTGGCTGCCCCCGCGCAGCACGTTGGGGGCGCCGAAGATGATGTGGTCGCCCGCCGCTCGGGCCGCGAAGGTCGTCTCCTCGGTGGTCGGGAATTCGGCGATGCGCGCGCCCAGGTCGCGGTAGGCCTGGCGCATGACGGGGCTGGTGTCGTCGTGCGAGGCGAGCGGCACCCGCGACGTCCGTGCCGCCGCGGCCAGCGCGTCGCGCGCCGGCCCGGTCTCGCCCGATCGCGCCGCCACCTCGTCGACCAGGGCGGCGAAGGCTTCGACGGTCATGCCGCTGCGATCGGCGTATTTTGCGATCGCCTTGGGATCGCGGCGACGGGCCGCGATGGCCGGCGTGTGGTCGTTGAAGGCGAGGAGCCCCACCCGTCCCTCGCCGATCCAGTCGAGGATCATCGGCACGGCGTCGAGGTTGAACAGTTCCCAGCGCACATGCAGCCGCGTGTCGCAGGCGAGCCTGTCGCGCAGCCGCGACAGCGCATCGGCGAGTTCCGACGCCATGGCGTTGCTGCGCAGGCCCGGTTCCCAGGACACGGTCACCGCGTGCATCGCCGTGGTGATTCCGTTCGCGACCAGCTGTCGGTCGGTATCGATCAGCGCCGTCTCCAGGTCGAAGGTGACGCCGGGCCGTGGCATAACCTGGCGTTCGAAGGCATCGCCGTGGATATCCACGATGCCGGGAAGGGCCAGAAGGCCGCTGGCGTCGATCACCGGCCCGCTGCCGGTATCCGCGATGCGCCCGTTCTCGATGCCCAGCCCGGCCTGCCGGAACGTCCCGTCGCTCCACAGGACGCGTGCCCCTTCGATCCGCATGTCACCAATCCTCAGACTGAACCGGAAGCCGCCTGCCATACGACCGTTTCGGCGACGGCATTATGACACGGACCGCCGTCCGCGGGTCTCGGCCGCCTTGCCGGACGAACGCCCGCCTGCTAGAGAGCCGAGGTCACTGGGGAGTAGCCGCCCTCCGTCGAGAGGGGCTCGCGTCAACAGGCTTGGTCTTCTGGACCATGGCGCGGTGCGGCCGACAGGCATGGCGAGACCTTTGGCACATGCTCCCACCGCTCTCGGACCGGGCGGGGTGTCGGGCATGGCCAGGGTCGAACCGCCGCCCAGTCCCCCCTGTGTGTTCCAGTGGACGCATTCCTGTCCTCGACGGCCGTGGTCGCGCTCGCGGAGATGGGCGACAAGACCCAGCTTCTCGCCCTCGTCCTCGCCGCGCGCTATCGCGCGCCTGTCTCGGTCGGCCTCGGCATCCTGGTCGCCACCGTGGTCAATCACCTCGGAACCGCCGCGGCCGGCATGTTGGCCGCGGGTCTCCTCGACGGACCCTGGATGCGCTGGCTCGTGGCGGCCGCCTTCATCGCCATCGGCCTCTGGACGCTGGTCCCGGACAGGCTGGAGGCGGAGGACACCGATGGCCCGGGGCGCACCCTGGGGGCGTTCCCCGCGACCGTGATCGCCTTCTTCCTGGCCGAACTCGGCGACAAGACACAGGTCGCGACGGCGGTTCTCGCCGCCGAACATCAGGCGCTCCTCGCCGTGACCCTGGGGACCACCCTCGGCATGCTGATCGCGAACCTGCCCGTCGTGGCGCTGGGGCCCGTCTTCACCCGCAGGCTGCCGCTCGACTGGCTCCGCCGGGGCGCGGCCGCGCTCTTCGTCGCGACCGGCATCTATGCCTTCTTCAGCGGTGGCGGCCTGTGACATGATGGGTGGCCGAAAGGGGGGGGAGCATGAGCGCGCAGGCGGCTTCGATCGGGACATTCGACTACATCATCGTGGGGGCGGGCTCGGCCGGCTGCGTCCTGGCCAATCGCCTGTCCGCCGATCCCGAGGTCAGGGTGCTGCTGCTCGAGGCGGGGGGGAAGGACAACTACATCTGGATCCATATTCCGGTCGGCTACCTCTACACGATGAACAATCCCCGCACCGACTGGCTGTTCCAGACGGAAGCCGAGCCGGGTCTGAACGGCCGGGCGCTGAACTATCCGCGCGGTCGCGTCCTGGGCGGCTGCTCCTCCATCAACGGCATGATCTACATGCGCGGCCAGGCGCGCGACTACGACCACTGGCGACAACTCGGCAATGCGGGCTGGGCCTGGGATGATGTCCTGCCCTACTTCAAGAAGATGGAGGATTTCGGCCCCGGCGCCGATGACCTGCACGGGTCGGGCGGTGAATGGCGGGTGGAAAACCAGCGCCTGTCCTGGGAAATACTGGATGCCTTCCGCGAGGCCGCGGCCCAGACCGGCATTCCCAAGACCGACGACTTCAACCGGGGCAACAACGAAGGCTGCGGTTATTTCCAGGTCAACCAGCGCCGCGGCGTGCGCTGGAACGCCTCGCGCGCCTTCCTGCGCCCGATCGCCGACCGCAGGAACCTGGTGGTTCTCACCGGAGCGCAAACCGAACGTGTGCGCCTCGCCGGCAAACGCGCCGTCGGCGTCGAGTTCCGCCAGAACGGCGGGCTGAAATTCGCCGAGGCGGCGGGCGAGGTCGTCCTCGCCGCCGGGGCCATCGGTTCGCCGCACATACTCCAGCTCTCCGGCATCGGTCCGGGTGACGTGCTGGCCGATCACGGGGTTGCGGTCGCGCACGACATCCCGGGCCTCGGGCGCAATCTGCAGGACCATCTGCAGCTGCGCCTGATCTACAAGGTTTCTGGTGTGCCGACGCTCAACGAACGCGCCAACCGGCTGCTCGGCAAGGCCGGCATGGGCCTGGAATACGCCCTGTTCAAGCGCGGCCCGATGACCATGGCCCCCTCGCAGCTCGGCTGCTTCGCCAAGAGCGACCCCGCACGCGAGACCCCCAACCTCGAATATCACGTACAGCCGCTCAGCCTGGACAAGTTCGGCGAACCGCTGCATCCCTTCCCGGCCTTCACCGCATCGGTCTGCAACCTGCGCCCGGAATCGCGGGGCGAGGTGCGGCTACGGTCGGCGAATCCCGCCGACAAGCCCATGATCCGGCCGAACTATCTGTCGACGCCGGAGGATCGGCACGTCGCCGCCCAATCGATCCGCCTGACCCGCCGCATCGTCGCCGCTCCGGCGCTGCAGAAGTACCGGCCCGACGAGTTCAGGCCCGGCATCCAGTACCAGACGGAAGAGGAGCTCGCCCGTCTCGCCGGCGACATCGGCACGACCATCTTCCACCCGGTCGGTACCTGCCGGATGGGCAGCGATCCGCAGGGCGTCGTCGACGAGCGGCTGCGGCTGCGCGGGATCGAGGGGTTGCGCGTGATCGACGCATCGGTGATGCCCACGATCACCTCCGGCAACACCAACGCACCGACGATGATGATCGCCGAGAAGGGCGCGGCGATGCTGCGCGAGGATCGCCGGGCGACGAGAGCCGCCGCCTGAGTTCAGAGGCGGCCCAAGTTCAGCTGCGCCCGGCCGGGAGGCCCGTGCCGCGGACGGCGCAGAGCTTCTGCAGCGCTTCGAAGCGGCGCAGGAAGGCCCGCCGGGCGGCCTCGGCAGAAGCCGGCTCCAGACGGATCGCGGGCGGCTCCCCGCGATAGGCGAAGATCTTGCGGGCCTCGGCCTCGGTGAAACCCGCGATCTGCGTCGCCTCGACGAAGGCGGCGACGCGATCGGCAGCTTTGATCCTGCCTGTCCAGGCCACGGGCAGTTCGCTCGGCAGGCCGAAGCGGCGAAAGACGGCGGCCTCGACCCGCTTCTCCAGCGCCTTGTAGGCGGGGCCGATCGCCGCCTTGAACGGCGTGATCAGGTCGGAAGTGACGTATTCGCTCGCATCGTGCAGCAACGCCGCGAGTTGCAGTCCCGGCGGCGCCGCCGTTCCGACCAGGTCCACGACCAGCACGGCGTGCTGTGCCACCGAGAAGCCATGCGCGCCGGTCGTCTGTCCGTTCCAGCGGGCGACGCGCGAGAGTCCGAGGGCGACGTCCTCGATCTCGACGTCGAGCGGCGAGGGATCGAGCAGGTCGAGGCGGCGGCCCGACAGCATCCGCTGCCACGCGCGCGCCGGTGGTGTGGGGGGGAGTCGCGTCGGAGGCACGGAATCGGTCGCAGGAGCGGGGAGGTCAGCCGAGGGGGATGCGGGCCCGCATCCTACAGGAATCGGAGAGTTCGGCCGATCCGGACGTGGCGCTTCCACGCCGGGGCATCCGCGGCATAGGATCGCTCCCCCCGTGACGAGGCCCTATCGCCGCCGCGACCTCCTCACTAAGGTACGACGGGTTCTGGCCGGCCGACCGGAGGACGGGATTTCGGGCCGCGGTGGCGGCGACAGTGGCGGAAGAGGGTAATGGCGCTCATCCTTCTGGTGGACGACGACGATCTGGTGAGATTGACGCTCGAGACCGCGCTGACGCGGGCGGGGCATGAGGTCGTGTCCGCCGTGAACGGCGTTGCGGCGCTGGAAAAGCTGCAGGATGTCGAGGTCGATGTCGTCGTCACCGACCTGATCATGCCGGAAAAGGAAGGCATCGAGACGATCCTGGAGATTCGCCGCAGCAAGGCGAAGCTGCCGATCATCGCCATATCCGGCGGCGGGCGGGGAGAGGCGGGCGACTACCTGAAGCTCGCCGGGCATCTGGGCGCCGACCGGGTGCTGAACAAGCCCTTCGCGCCGGCGGCACTCCTCGCCGCGGTCGAGGAGTGCCTGAAGCCGAAGTGAGCCGTCAGAGCGGCGAGGAGGGCGGGAAGACCGGCTTGCGCTTCTCCTTGTGGGAATTCAGGCCTTCCTTCGCCTCCGGGCCGGTAAAGCCCAGCATTTCCAAGGCCAAGGAGGTGTCGAAGCTGGGCCCGGCCTGGCGGAACCAGTTGTTCAGCGAGTATTTGGTGAAGCGGATGGCGCTCTGGGCGCCTTCGGCCAGCCGCGTCGCGATCTCGACCGCCTTGGCGTCGAGGTCGGCGTCCTCCACGGCGAGCGAAATCAGGCCGATGCGCTCCGCCTCCTCGCCCGAGACCGCGTCGCAAAGAAGCAGGTAGTACTTGGCCTTAGCCATGCCGCAGAGCAGCGGCCAGACGATCACCGAATGGTCGCCGGCGGCGACGCCGAGCCGCGTATGGCCGTCGATGATGCGGGCACCCTTGGCGGCGATGGAGATGTCGGCGAGGAGGCCCGCCACCAGGCCGGCGCCGACGGCGGGGCCGCGCATGGCCGAAACAATCGGCTTCGAGCAGTTGATGACGTTGTAGACGATATCGCGGGCTTCCTTCCAGGTCCGCGCACGGGTGTCGTAATCGGCGATGATCTGCTCGATCATCTCGAAGTCGCCGCCAGCCGAGAAGGCCTTGCCGGCCCCGGTCAATATGACCGAATTCACGCTCTCGTCACGATCGACGTCGCGCCAGACATCGGCCAACTCGCGGTGCATTACCGCATCGGCGGCATTCAGCCGGTCGGGGCGCGACATGGTGATGCGCAGCACGCGGGGATGCGGGCGGTCGAACTTGAGCCGGGAATAGGCTGCGTAGGGATCGGTCATGTCCTTGTTCCTCTTACGTAATTCAGGGCCAGCGCCCGCTCCCTGAGCGGCGCCTTCACCACCTTGCCGTTCGGGTTGCGGGGGAGGGATTCGCCTTCAAAAACAACGAGATCCGGGACCTTGTAGTCGGCCAGGCGCTCGGCGGCGAAGGCGCGGATCGCCTCCGCCTCCACCTCGCCCTTGGGCACGACGAAGGCGACGGTGCGCTCGCCCAACACAGGATCTGGGCGTCCGACGATCGCCACCTCCAAGATGTTGGGGTGGTAGGCCAGCACGTTCTCGACTTCCGCCGAAAACACCTTGAATCCGCCGCGGTTGATCATGTCCTTGGCGCGGTCGAGGATGCGGACGTAGCCGTCCTCGTCCACCGAGCCGATATCCCCGCTTTTCCAATAGCTTCCGACGAAATTGGCGGCCGTGGCCTCGGGGTTGTTCCAGTAGCCGGGGACGACCATGGGGCCGGCGATCCAGAGCTCGCCCACCTCGCCGTATCCAGCCTCTGAGCCAGCGCTCACCATGACCACGACGTCGCCACATGGCACAACCCGGCCGACCGTATCGGCTTTCCTGTGACCCATCCCGTGCGGCATGGCGGTGGTGGGGGAGGTGGTCTCGGTGGCGCCGTAGCCATTGTACAGTCCAAGCCCGGGCAATCGCGCGGCCAGCGCCTCGATGGTCGCCGGCGGCATGGGGGCGCCGCCATAGCCGCCGATGCGCCAGCACGACAGGTCGAAGGCGTCGAAGTCCGGTTCGAGCAGGCAGAGGTTGTACATCGCCGGCACCAGGATGGTGACCGAGATGCGCTCCGCCGCCACCAGCTCCAGGAACGCGCGCGCCTTGAAGACGCGCATCAGCACCACCGCGCCCCCCACCGCGAGCGTGGCGAGGATATTGGCGACGAGGCCGGTGACGTGGGAGGCCGGCACGGCGACGATCGAGCGGTCGTCGGATCGGAGGTCGAAGCAGCATTCGAAGTGCCGGCAGGAATGCACCACGCCGAGATGGGTGAGCATGGCGCCCTTGGGCCGCCCCGTGGTGCCGGAGGTGTAGAGGATGCAGAACACCTCTTCCTCCTCCACGCCCACCGCCGGTGGGCCTGAGCCGGGCGCGAGCAGGTCGGCGACATCGCGCGCGCCCTCCACCGTTCCCCCCGCCGCGAAGCGGTGGACGAGGGCGGGGCAGGCGGCGAGCGAGGGCACCTCGGCGGCGAGGTCTGCCTCGAAGATCACGCCCTTGGCCCCGGAATGGCCGAGGGTGAATTCGTTCTCGAAGGCGCGGTTCCTCGTGCCGATCGGCACCACGATGACGCCGAGCCGCGCCGCGGCCAGGATCGCGAAGACGAACTCCGCCCGGTTGCCGAGGATGAGGGCGAGGCGGTCGCCCTTCACGAAGCCGAGCCGGCCGAGATTGCCCGCCATCCGATCGACGCGCGCATCGAGTTCGGCATAGGTGAGGCGAAGCGCCCCGTCGACCAGCGCGAGCGCGTCCCGGTCGCGGGCCACCGCGGCCCGGAACATCGCATCGACATGGGGGGCGCGCTCCACATAGCAGCGCATGACGCGATTGCCGTAATGGACCTCGCGCCGGATCTCGCGGCTGAAGGCCGTCATCCCTTCTTCTCCGCCGGCTTCATCACGGGCTTGCCCGGCAGGATGGCGAGCCAGAGCGAGACGATGGTGCAGACCAGCGCGGCGGCCTGCATCGGGCCCATCGGCTCGTCGAACATCATGACGCCGGAGATCACCGCCACCACCGGTACCGAGATGGAGGAGAGGCCGGCGACATGCGCCGGCACCCGGTCGACGATGGCGAACCAGGTGAGCGTTCCGATGGCGATGGGGATGACGGCGATATAGAGCGTGACCAGGGCATTGGTGGTGCCCGGCATGGTCCAGGGCCGGTCGTCGAGCAGGAGCTGGCCGAGGACCAGCGGGGGAATCGCGAGCGTCATCTGCCAGGCGGTGAGGCCGAGCTTCAGCCCGCCCCAGTCGGTGCGCTTCACCACGAGCGTGCCGATGGCCCAGGCGGCGGCGGCGATGAGGCCGGCGGCGAGGCCGGTCGGCGCCCCGGCGAGCGCCCCGAAGGACTTCGCCATCAGGAGCGCCACCGCCGCGGCGCCGAAGCCGAGCGCCAGCAGCATGCGGATGGTGAAGCGTTCCTTCAGGAACAGCACGGCGAAGAGGGCGAGCCAGAGCGGCATGGTGTAGCCGAGCACGGCGGCATGGCCGGAGGGCAGGTGCTGGACCGCGAGCGCGGTGGCGATGAACCAGATGGTGATGTTGGTGAAGGAGGCGGCGATCAGCGCCGGCCAGCGCCCGGCGGGCACCGCCAGCCGCTCGCCCCGGAGAAGCGCGGCCAGCATCAGCACGGCCGAGGCGAGGATGACGACGGCGGCGCGGAACTGCCAGACCGAGACCTCTTCCAGCACCAGGCGGAACAGCGGCCAGTTGGTGCCCCAGAGGAGCGTCAGCACCACGAGGAGCAGCAGCGCCTGCGTGCGGGTGTTGGGTGCCACGATGAGAAGCGTTTCCTGATGATCCCTGTATGGGCGCGAGCCTAGCACCCGGCGGCCGAGCCTGCGAAGCCGGACCGCGCATGCGCGCCATGCGGCGGCCAGGCAGAGCCCGGCTCCCTCGCCCTTCGACAGGATTGCCTTCCGCGGTCCCTCGGGATGAGGAAACCTGCTTCAAGCCAGTCCTCATGCCGAGGAGGTCGTGCAACACGGCCGTCTGGAAGCATGAGGGCGGGCCGACCGTCTCTCACCGCGTATGATGCCCGCATGTCCGAGCCTGACCTTGCCGCCGCGCTGGGCGCGGTCTACGCGACCTTCGCCGCCCCGAAGCCGGCGAGGATCGTCGGCTGTCCCTGCTGTCTCGATCGGAAGGGCGTCTGCACCCTGCTGGCCAAGCGTTTGCGGGACCTGACGGCGGACGAGCTCAGCCCCTATGCGGCGTCGGTCTTCCTCACCGCAGGTGAGGTGGAAGACTTCCGCTATTTCCTGCCCCGCCTGCTGGAGCTTTCCATCACCGAGCCCGACTGGTGGCCCTCGGAGGAGGTTCTGCTCTCGAGACTGTCTCTGGCGGCTTGGCGAAACTGGCCGAAGGCGGAGCAGGCGGTTATCGAATGGCTGCTGCAGGCGTGGTTTGGGGCCGCCCTGTCTGACGGTTCCGATGCCGGGGAACGGATTGACGCGCTGGTCTGTGGGATCGCGCGCGCCGGCATCGAAACCGCGCCCTATCTGCAACACCTGCTGGAGCCGGCGAATCTCTCGGCGCTCCTCGGCTTCCACGAGGCCAACGCGCAGGCGCTGGCGAAGAAGGGCCGGCTGCGCAATCCGTTCTGGGGCGATTGCCCGGAGAGCGCCGGAGCGGTGATCGGCTTCCTGCGACGGCAGGATGTGCAGGCCGCTATCGGGAACTGGCGGCTGAGCCGCTAAAAAATCCGACACTGTCGCCCCGCCCACCCTGCCGGGCGCGGGACCGTGCGGGGAGGGGGAACGGCGGCGGAGCATGTGCCGGCCCGGCGGCGGCTTGAGGCGCCGCTCTGGTCAGCCACGGTGCCGCTCCAGCCAGTCGACCGCGAAGGCGCAGATCTCGGCGGCATCGACCAGCAGCGACGGCGCCTTGCCGACCGGGCCCTGCGTCCCGCGCCCCGTGGCGACGAAGGCGCGGACGATCTCGGCGAAGTAGTCGTCAGCCAGGCCCGGCACCACGGGATCGGAGGTGTCGAACTCCTCGATCATGCGCCACTCGACGCCGGCGGGCGTCTTCAGCGGCACCTCGTAGCGGCGCAGCCGCTTCCCCGGAATGCGGGCCAGGTGCTCGGCATGGTGCAGCAAGGTCATGGTGTCCCACGGCGCGCCCAGCATCAGCACCTTGCCCTTCGCCGCCACCAGCTTCGCCAAGGGCGAACCTTCGCCATAGCCGTAGTCGAGCGGGTGGTCGGCCGTGAACCACGCGGCGCGGGCGCCCAGCGCCACGACCGAGGCGCCGGGATTGGCACTCCTCAAAGCACCCGGCGTGGTGCGCAGGAATTCGGGGAAGATGCCGTTGTCGCGGATGGCGCGCGAGGTGGCGGGATCGAAGGGCGGGATATGCGGGCGCCACTCGGGCGGCACACGGCCTTCGGCATCCAACAGATCGTCATAGGCGCCGTCCCAATCGGCATAGGCGAGGACCGTGCCGCGCGGCCCGACGGTCTCGCGGAGCGCGCCGATCAGCGCATCCGGCCCATGCATCAGCCGCCCGACCCGGCTTACCGCGGCATGGACCATCGCGGAATCGCCAGGGCGGAGGCCGAGGTGGGAGAGCGACGCGGTGAGGCTGGATGACAGCAACATTGTGTGCGGAACCGCCATGTTGCAATGAATAGAGGGTGGGCGCGACCCAAGACCAGCGCGGGGCGGTGTCCAGGGTCACGTCCACATTTTGCGATGCCGCCCAAGCGGCGCTACAGCAGCCGCGCCGGCCTGCCCTGGGCGGCGAGGCGCTTCACCGCCTTCGTGTCGAAGGAGAGGAAGACGTCGGCACCCAGGTCGCCGCCTTCATGGGCGATGACGCCATCGGCGAAATCACCGCCCGCTTCGAGCAGTGCCAGGCCCGCCTCTGCAGCGGGGCGATTCACCGCCACGTTCTCGGCATGGATCAGGCCGCGAAGCGCCTGCGCGATGCCGGCCCGCGGCGTTCCGTAGCCCTGGTCCAGAACCCAGACCAGTTCGCACAGCGCCGGCAGGGTCAGCGCCACCAGCTCTGCCTCCGCCAGGGCGGCCTGCGCGCGCTTGCTCTGTTTCGGGTCGTCCTCGGTGATGGCCCGGATCAGGATGTTGGTGTCGGCGGTGATCCTCACCGCTTGCCGGCCCAGCCGCGTGCGGCGATGGCGTTCATCTCGTCGATCGACAGGCGCGGCCCGCCCTTCCGCTTCAGCAGGCCGAAGACATCGGAGATCCTGGCCTTCGGCCGCGCCGCCTTCACCTCGATCCGGCCATCGGGAAGCTTGTCTACATCGATCTTGTCGCCGGGCTGCACGCCCAGATGCTCGAGCAATTCCTTGCGGAGCGTGACCTGGCCCTTGGCGGTGACGGTGAGCGTACTCATGGCGGGCTCTCGGTGATCCGGTATCAAGGTAAGGCAGCTCTGCCTTACCGGCAAGGCCGGCCTGCGGCAATCCGCAATTTTGGGTTGTCCGGAGGGCATCTTAGACTTGCGCCCATGAGTGAAGCGCAGCCACCCAAACCCCGCCCCCGGCTGACCGAGCGGATGATGTTCGCGGTGCCGGCTGCCGCAGTCTACAGTCTGCTCCTGTACCTGATGATCTGGGGCGTGCGAGACGCTGGCGATGGCGGCGTAAGACTGCCCTTCGTCATCGGCCTGGTCCTGCTGCCGATGGCCGTCGCGAGCCTCGCCAGCCTGATCGCCGATCCGCACGGCCAGGTGCGCCTGTGGCTGCACATCAAGCTCGGCTGGGCCGCGCTCAGCGTCGGCATCATCGTCTCCGTCTTCCTGTTCGCCGAGGGCGGCATCTGTATCGTCATGGGCGCGCCTTTCTTCTACGGGTCTTCGGCCATCGGCTCGGTGATCACCTACTCTGTCCTGCGGGAGCGCCGCCTGCGGCGCTCGGCTTCCGTCTTCGTCGTGCTGCCGCTGCTGGCGATGCCGATGGAGGAGCGGGTTTCCTATGCCGGCCACTTCGGCGCCGTCACCACGGTGGTCGACATCGCCGCCGGCCCCGCCGAGGTGTGGCGGTACACGGTGGCGATCCCGGCGATCGCACCCGCCGAACTGCCCTTTACCTTCAGCCACGCCATTGCCGGCGCGCCGCAACCGGTGGACGCGCGGATGGAAGGCGAAGGCCCTGGCGCGGTGCGGCACCTGCGCTGGACGCGTGGCGTCAGCTTCGAGGAAGTGGTCACCAGATGGGAACCAGAGCGCTTCCTGGCCTGGGACTTCCGCTTCAGCCCGCATTCCATTCCGGCGGCGGTGGAGGCGCATATCAATGTCGACAGCGCCTATCTGAAGATCGCCAGCGGCGACTACACCCTGGTGCCGCTGGCCGATGGCAGAACGCGGCTGACGCTCACCACGCGCTATCGCATCGCCACGCCCTTCAATGGCTATAGCGACTGGTGGGCCGGCGTATTCCTGAACGACTTCCACCGCGCGGTGCTGACCGTCATCCGCGCGCGGGCGGAAGCGGCGGCGGGCTGATCCGTCAGAGCCCGTCCAGGAATTCGGTGATCGCTTTGTCGAACGCTTCCGGGCGGTCGATGTTGGCGGCGTGGCCGGCGCCCTCGATCACCGCCTTCTTCGCGCCGGGGATCTTCGCCGCCATGTAGTCGCTGGCGGCGAGAAAGGGCTTGTCCTCCGACCCCACCACCACGAGCGACGGCACCCCGATCGTGGGCAGCGACTGGATCACCCGGTCGTTTCCTTGCGCCAGCATGCCGCGCGCGGCCCGCGCCAGGCCGGCCGCACCCCGGTGGGTGCCGAGGCGGCGCTCGGCGCTGCCCGTGGACAAGGCCGCGAGGCCCTCGCGCTCGAAGCGCTTCGCCGTCGCTTCCGCCCGGGCGTTCCACTCGGCCCGCGCCTCGTCCTTCTTGAAGCCGGGGCCGGTGTCGATGATGAGGAGCGCCGCGCAGCGGGCCGGATGGCTCGCGTGGAAGGCGAGCGACATGTAGCCGCCCAGCGAGAGGCCGCCGATGATCGCCTGCTTCGCGCCAGTCAAGTCGAGCAGCGCCGCCATGTCGGCCAACGTATGCGCTTCCGAATAGAGCGACTGGTCTTCGGGGCTGTCGGACTGGCCGTGGCCGCGCATGTCCCACAGGACCAGGCGGTGCTTCGCTGACAGGGCGGCGATGTTGCCGCGCCACATCTCCGCCGTCGCCGAATAGCCGTGGGTGAGGAGGAGGACGGGGGCGCCCTCTGGGCCATAGGTCTCGTAGTGCAGCTTCACGCCGCCGCGATCGAGCGTGGGCATTCCGGTCTCCTCCCGTTCCTTGGTTGGGGGGAGTTTGGGCCGGTTGGCCCCGCCGTGACAAGCGCCGGGCCGCCGCCTAGCATCGGCGCCGAACAGGACATTCCCGCGTGCGGAGGACGCCCGATGACCGCCGATCTCACCGATGCCAACGGCTTCGCGCCCGACTACGATTCGCCCATTCCCTACATGCTGCGCACGCGCGAATACTACAAGGCGATCGGCTACACGACGCCCTATCGCTGGGCGCACTACCTGGATGCGCCCTTCACCGCGTTGAAGAAGCCCTTGAAGGACGCGCGGGTCGCTATCGTCACCACCGCCGCGCCCTACCAGCCGGACAAGGGCGACCAGGGGCCGGGCGCGGCCTATAACGGCGCGGCCAAGTTCTACCAGGTCTATGACGGCGATACGGGCAAGGACCACGACCTTCGCATCTCCCATATCGGCTATGACCGCAAGCACACCACGGCCACCGATCCCGGCACCTGGTTCCCGCTGCCCGCACTTCGCCGTGCCGCCGCCGCGGGGCGGATCGGGCAGGTGGCCCCGCGCTTCTTCGGCGCGCCGACCAACCGCAGCCACCGCGTCACCATCGATACCGATGCGCCGGAGATCCTGGCCCGCGCGCTCGCCGACGGGGTGGACGCGGCGGTGATCGTGCCGAACTGCCCGGTCTGCCACCAGACCGCGACGCTCACCGCCCGGGCGCTCGAGGCCGGGGGCATCCCCACCGTGGTGATGGGCTGCGCCAAGGACATCGTCGAGCATGCGGCCGCACCCCGCTTCCTGTTCAGCGACTTCCCGCTCGGGAATTCCGCCGGCAAGCCGCAGGACCCGGCCTCGCAGGAGCAGACGCTGGAGCTCGCGCTGCGGCTGCTCGAATCCGCCGTCGGCCCGCGCACGACGATGCAGTCGCCCTTGCGCTGGAACGCCTCGGGCGCGTGGAAGCTCGACTACCTGAACCTCGAGCAGATTTCGCCCGAGGAGCTGAAGAAGCTCCGCGCCGAGTTCGACCGCCAGAAGGAAGCCGCCCTGCCCAACCGCCTGGCGAAGGCGAGCTGAACCGGATGAGTGCCGCCGGCCCGCGCCCCTTCGAGGGGGTGAAGATCCTCGACTTCACCCAGGTGCTGGCCGGGCCCTATGCCAGCTTCCAGCTGGCGCTGATGGGGGCCGAGGTGATCAAGGTGGAGCGGCGCGAGGGCGAGGACATGCGCCGCACGCCCTTGTCGCGCGAATGGGCCGACCGCGGCCTGGCGCCGGCCTGGCTCGCCGTCAACGGCAACAAGAAGAGCCTGACGCTCGACCTGCAGAGGCCTGAGGCGAAGGAGATCGTCCGCCGGCTCGTCGCCGAGGCCGACGTGGTGATGGAGAACTTCCGCCCCGGGGTGATGGACCGGCTGGGCTTCGGCTACGAGGCGCTGTCGGCGATCAACCCGAAGCTGATCTATGCCTCCGTCTCCGGCTTCGGTCAGACCGGCCCGGACCGGGGCGAGGCCGGCTATGACGGGCGCATCCAGGCGCTGTCGGGCATCATGTCGATCACCGGGCACGAGGAGAGCGGGCCGGTGCGCGCCGGCTTCGCCGTCTGCGATACGCTCTCAGGGATGACGCTCGCCTTCGGGGTGGCGAGCGCCTTGTTCCAGCGCACGCATACGGGCCGCGGCCAGCGGGTCGACATCTCCATGCTGGACGCGACCTTGGCCTTCCTCGCACCCGCCATCGCCGATTGGACGGTGGCCGGGCACCGGCAGATGCAGTCGGGCAACCAGGCGGTCAGCCGCCGCGTCACCGCCAATCTCTTCGCCTGCGGCGAGGGGCACCTCCTCCTCGCCGTGAACAACGAGAAGCAGTACCGGGCGCTGATGACGGCGCTGGGGCTGGAGCAGACCTTCGAGGATCCCCGCTTCGCCGACTGGTTCCTGCGGAACGAGAATGCCGATGCCTTGCGGGGGCTGATCGAGGCGAAGCTCGCCGCGAAATCGGCGAAGGACTGGGAAGACGTGCTGAATCCGGCCGGCGCGCCCTGCGCCTCCATCTGGCGGATCGAGGAGGTGATCGAGCACCGCCAGGTGCAGGCCCGCGGGCTGATCCAGGTGGTCGACACGCCCCATGGCGCGCTCCGCTTCGCCGGCAGCGGGGTGAAGCTCGATCACGGCAACCCCCGCCTCGACACCGCCGGGCGGGCGCTCGGCGCCGATACCGACGCGGTGCTGGCGGCGGTCGGCTTCGGGGCGGCGGAGATCGCGGCCCTCCGGGCCGAGGGCGTGGTCTAGCCGCGCGCGGCGGCGGGAACGGACGCTTCCGCCGGCTTCCAGACAGTCGCCGCCAGGATGCCGGCGAGCACCAGCGCCAGGCCGAGGACCAGCAGCGCGGTGACTGATTCGCCCAGGATCAGCCCGCCGAGCAGCATGGCGGTGATCGGGTTGAGCGTGAGATGGATCGCCGTGCGGCTGGGTGTGAGCCAGCGCAGCGCCCAGCTGTACAGCACGAACTGGATGGCGCCGCCGAAGGTGCCGAGGAAGATCAGCGCCGCCCAGCCCTTCAGGCTGAAGGCCGGCAGATGCGTGACCGCGCCGTTCAGCGCGGCGAGCGGTGCCAGCGCCACGACGCCGAACGGAATCGCGAGCGCGGTGACGAAAAGAGGTCCGTGCCGGCCGAGCGTGGGCCGGCTGAAGGTCGAATAGATCGCGGCCGAGAAGGCGCCGAGCAGCATCAGGAGATCGCCCTTCAGCATCTGCGCACCCTGTCCGGCGAGCGCCGCCGGCCCGAACACCACCGCGATGCCGGCGAAGGCCAGCGCCACCGAGGCGATCTTGTTGCGGGCCAGCGCCTCGCGCCCGAACAGCACGGCGACCAGAAGCGTCTGCACCGGGATGGTGGCCAGCCCGATCGCGCCGCGGGCGGCCGTGGTGTACTGCAGCGCGGCGGAGAAGGCCCAGGGGAAGAAGCCGAAGAAGACGGCGCCGAGGACGGCGATCTTGCCGACGTCCCGGAGCGGCAGCCCGTCCTTCGGCCACAGCGCGAAGAGTACCGGCGCGAGGCAGGCCCCGGCGATGACGTAGCGATAGAAGGCGAGGCTGACCGGATCGGTCTCGCCCACCGCGATGCGGGTCGCCACCACGCCGGCCCCGGCACTGAGTGCCGCCGTCGCCGCCGCCAGGTTCGCCAGGAGGGTTCTGTTCATCACGAGTCACTTTCGTTTCGCAAGTGACTCATGGCAGAGACGCTTTAAAAACGCAAGTGACTCGCCTAGACTGGCCGGCATGGCAAAGCCGCTGAAGGCCAGGGGCCACGATTTCCGCTCGAAATGCTCGATCGCCCGCTCGCTCGAAATCCTGGGCGACAAGTGGACGCTTCTGATCGTCCGCGACCTGATGTGGCACGGCCGGCATACCTTCCAGGCGCTGCAGGACGCCGCCGAGGGGGTGCCGAGCAACATCCTGGCCGACCGCCTGCGCCGCCTGATGGACTGGGGTCTCGTGCGCCGGGAGGCCTATTCCGCCCGGCCCCCGCGGTATTCCTATCAGTTGACGGAAGAGGGACGCGCGCTGGAGCCCGTGCTGCTGCAGGTCATGCGCTGGGGGCACGCGCATCTGGGCGGCGGCCTGTACCGGCCGCCGGCGAAGGGGTCAGACGAAGCGTAGCGGCACGTCGAGGCCGAGCAGGTGCTGGCCTACGGTTTCGAAATGGGTGCTGCGGCCCTGGATCTGCTGGCTGATGGCGTGCATGTCGCGGAACCGGCGCTCGAAGGGATTGTCCTCGAAGATCGCCGTCGACCCGGCCTCCTGGTAGAGATCCTCCACCATCGCCCGGCAGTCCTGGATGGCGAAGGTGGTGGCGAGGCGGATCGACACCTTCTGCTCGAGCGACAGCGCCTCGCCCGCCGCGGCGGTGGCCCAGGCCTCGTGAAGCGTCTCCATCAGTAGGCTGCGCGCGGCGCGCCAGCGCGCCTCGCTGCGGGCGGCGAGGGTCTGTACCACCGGACTGTCGCGCAGCGCCCGCGCGGTCAGGATCGGGGTCTTGGCGCGGCCGAGCGCGACGAACGCATCGAGCATGCCGCGGGCGACGCCGAGCGCCACCCCGGCGAAGCCGGAGGCGTAGAGATGCGTGGTCGAGAAGCGGTAGAGCGTGCCCTCCGTGCGCTGCTCGGCTGGCACGTCGCGGCGCACGGTGTAGTCCTCCGGCACGAAGAGATCGGTCACGGCGTAGGAGTCGCTGCCGGTGCCGCGCAGGCCCATCACCCGCCAGTCGTCGGTGATGGCGGCCTGCTCGCGCCGGAACAGCATGGTGCGCTCCACCGGGGCGCCGGTCTCGTCGGGGCGGAACGTGCCGTCGCGCTCGACGATGCGGCAGTGTCCGCCGAGCCAGGCCGAATGCCGGCTGCCCGAGGCGAAGTGCCACTGGCCGGTGACACGGTAGCCGCCGTCGACGACATGCGCGCGCGACTGCGGGCCCATGCCCCAGGAGAGCACGGCGTCCGCGGCGCCCCAGACGGCCTCGGCCACCTCGGGCTTCACATAGGCGGCGGCCATCGAACAGCCCGACCCCTGCCCGATGCACCAGGCGGTGCTGGCATCGGCGCGGGCGATCTCGATCATCATCGCGACATAGTCCTGCGGCGCCACCTCCTCGCCGCGGAAGCGGCGCGGGATCAGGGTCCGGAACAGGCCGGCCCCGTGCAGCGCCTCCAGCACCTCCGGCGTCAGCGCGCGCTCCGCTTCGATGGCGGGGGCGGCCGCGGCCACCAGCGGGGCGATGCGCCGCGCGCGGGCGAGCGGTGCTTCCGCTTCGGCTCTCATGACAGCGCCATGTCGCGATAGCCCTCCGCCGCCACCCGGTCGCACCAGGCGCGATAGGCCGGCGCGCTGCCGCTGTAGCGCGACAGACGGCGCTCGCCCTTGCCCTCGACATTGGTGTTCACTCCGGTGAACCAGGAACTCACCTCGTTCGAGAGCAGGCCGACGGCGGACTCGCGCACCGTCCGCATCCACGCCGCCACGCCCTCCGGCGTCGCCTCGATGCGGGTGAGCCCGTGCGACTTCGCATGGGCCAGCAGGTCGCTGACCCAGTCGACCGCGTATTCGATGCTGCGCGGGATGTTGCCCAGCACCGCATGCGGCCCGAGCAGCATGAGAAGGTTGGGGAAGCCCTCCACCGCCATGCCGGCGAAGGTCTCTGCGCCGGTCCTCCATTTCTCCTTCAGCCGCCGGCCGTCGCGTCCGGCGATGTCGATCCGGTCGAAGGCACCCGTCAGCGCGTCGAATCCGGTGGCGTAGACGATCATGTCGAAGGCCTGTTCTCCGGCCGTCGTGGCGATGCCGCCGGGCGTGATGCGTTCGATCGGCGTCTCGACCAGGTCGACCAGCGTCACGTTCGGCTGGTTGTAGACCTCGTAGTAGCGGGTCTCGAGCGGCACGCGGCGGGTGCCGAATCCGTGGTTCTTCGGGATCAGCTTCTCGGCGACCGCCGGGTCCTTCACGCGCGACCTGATCTTGCGCGCCATGAAGTCGCTGATCGCCGCGTTGGCGGCCCGGTCGGTCAGGATGTCCTTGAAGTTGCCGACCCAGATGCCGAAGCCGGGCTCGCCGTAGAGCCTCTCGAAGAACGCCTCGCGCTCCTCCGCGCTCACCTCGAAGGTGCCGCGCGGATCGGCAGTATGCAGGAAGCAGGCGAAGGTCTCCCGGCAGCGGGCGAAGATCTCGGGATAGCGCGACCGGATCCGCGCCATCTCCGCCCGGTCGATCGGCCCGTTGTGGAGCGGCGCGCACCAGTTGGGCGTGCGCTGGAAGACGGTCAGCGTCTTCGCCGTCTTCGCCACTTCCTGGATGGTCTGGACGCCGGTGGCGCCGGTGCCGATCACGGCGACGCGCTTGCCCTCGAAACGCACCGGCTCCTTCGGCCAGCGGGCGGTGTGGAAGGCCTCGCCCCGGAAGTCGTCGCGCCCTTCGATGCGGGGCAGCGTATGGGCCGAGAGCGCGCCGATCGCCGTGACCAGGAATCGGGCCCCGGCCGTGCTGCCGTCCTCGAGCGTCACCAGCCAGCCCTCGCCGGTCCAGCGCGCGGCGGCGACGCGGGCGCCGAACGTGATGTCGCGGCGCAGGTCGAACCTGTCCGCGACATGGTTCAGGTAGCGCAGCGTTTCCGGCTGCGGCGCGAAGTGTTCGCTCCAGTCCCATTCCTCCAGGAGCTCCTGCGAGAAGGAGTAGCCGTAGGAATAGCTCTCGGAATCGAAGCGGGCGCCGGGATAGCGGTTCCAGTACCAGGTGCCGCCGACGCCGGTGCCGGCCTCGAACACCCGCACCGTCATCCCCAGCTGGCGCAGGCGGTGCAGCTGGTAGAGGCCGGACATGCCGGCGCCGATGATGATGGCGTCAAGGACCGGCGCCTGGTCGTTCATGCTTCCTCCGGCGGCCATCTTTCCTGCGGCCCGTTTCGCCTGGATGTTCGGGGATGCGCCGGGCGCTGTAAACGCCTCATTGGCGGGGCCTGGTCAGCCGTCCTCCTTGCCGGCGATGATGTCCGCGGCGTCGAACAGCCCGCGCTTGCGTGCCGCTTCCTCCGGCGTCGCGCCGGCCGCGTTCCTGATCGCCGGATCGGCGCCGTGCTGCAGCAGGAAGACCGCCATCTCGGCCGCCGCGTCCTCGTCGTCGGGCAGCACGAAGAGGGCGGTGACGCCGTATTTCGGATGCAGGGCGTTGATCAGCGCGGGATCCTCGGCGAAGAGCTGGCCGAGCCTGTCGGTCATGCCGAGATAGGCGAGTTCCAGAACATCGCGGGAGAGCGGCGCCAGGAATTCGGCGATCTCGCGCCGGCGGAATTCGCTGGCGAAGCCCATGGCACCGCCGAAGCGCGTCGTCGGCCGGTCGACATCGGCGCCGTGCGCGACGAGGAGGCGCACGATGTCCATCGCGTCGCCCATCACCGCATTGTGCAGGCCGCGCTGCTCCGTCTCATCGGCGACATCGACATCGCTGCCGAGTTCCAGCAGCAGCGCCACCACCTCCGTCTTGCCCATGCGGGCAGCGGTCAGCATCGTCTCGGCGTCCGCCAGCAGGTCCGGTTGCGCCGCCACCAGCTTCCGCGCACCCTCGCGGTCGAGCGCCATGCAGGCGGCCTGGAAGGCCGCCTGTCCCTGGAGCGGCGGGGTTTCGGCACCGAATCGCACCAGCAGTTCGGCCATGGCGCCATGGCCATGGACCAGCGCCTCCTCCCTCAGGCGCCGGCCGGAATAGGCATGCGGCCCGTTCGGATCGGCGCCATGGGCCAGCAGCCATTCCGCCCGGTCGAGATGGTCGTAGGCGACGGCATTGCCCAGCAGATAGTCGAGCGGGTTGGTCGGCACCTTGCCGCCGATCAGGAGCGGCGTCGGCATGTCCCGCCATTTCGCCAGCACGCCGTGGGCGTCAGACTGTGCCCAGAGGAAGTCGAGCCAGCCGGTCTCGTCCCGGGTGACCGAGGTGTTGTAGAGCGCCTGGGTATCGAAAGGGTCGGCGCCGCGCTGGATCAGGAGCGTGGCGAGAGCGTGGGCCTGCGGATGCGCTGGCTTGCCGCCCTCGCCCTGGCCGATGACGCCGGTCAGCACGGTGAAGGCATTGCCCCAGCCGTCGTCGAAGCGCGCGTTCGGATCGGCGCCGTGGTCGAGGAGGAGGCGAGCGATTTCGACGGCGTTGCGCTCGCCGCCGGGAAGCCGGGCATAGGCGAGGTAGAGGAGCGGCTCCCAGTCGAGCGGGCCGCCCCTGCGGCCGGCCGCGGACGGGTCTGCTGCCAGCTGGCGGCGCACCCCGGCGAGATCGCCCGTCGCCGCCGCCGTATGGAGGCTGTGGCCCGCGATCTCCGGCCAGCGCGCCAGGATGCGCTTCGCCGCCGTCAGGTCGCCCTGCCAGGCCGATCGCAGGACGATCTCCACCCGCTCGGCATGCGAGCGCCTGCCCAGCGCCAGATCGTCGAGCGCCTGGCGCAGTGCCGCCCAGCCGTCGAGGCCGTGCTCGCGTGCAAGCGCGAACTGCACGTCGCGGAGCGTGGGTGCTGCGGGCGCGTTCGGCGCGGCGGCCAGCAGGCGGCGGCGGGCATCGGCCTCGCCGGCGCGGAGCGCCTTCAGCCAGCGCTTGGCTTCCTTCTTGAGCGTATCGAGAGACGAACCGAGGGTGAGCGTGCGGCTCATGGACATCCTTCCTTCCGTATCGCCTGATGTCCGCTGAAACAGGCCGGAAGAAGGGTCGACAGGACCGGGCCGTCGTCTGATGGGTGGGAGCAGGCTCCCTTGCCGCGGACAGGTGGCGCCCCACAGCGCACTGGCCCCAGGATCGTGCACGGCAAGGAGCGTGTCAACGCATCGCGTGGAACCGGGGCATCGCGTGGACTCGGGTCGTCGCGTGGAATCAGGGCATCGCGTGAATCAGGGAAGCGAGCGGAATGAGGGCGTCACGAGAACCAATCCGTTCGATCGCGGCGGAACAGGTCCTTGATGTAGTCCCACATGGCGCGGGTGCGGGCGTTGCGGTTGGTTTCCGAATGCGAGATCAGCCAAATCGGCAGGTCGCAATCGACCGGCACGTCCAGCCGGATCAGGTTCGGCGCGGTGTAGCGGGCGAAGAGCGGCAGCAGGCCGATGCCGCGCCCGTCGCCCACGGCATGCATGAAGGCGACGGAGGAGTTGGTGCGGAACACGACCGCCGGCCCGCGCTCCAGGAAGTCGCGCCAGAGCGGCAACGTCAGGTACTGGGAATGATCGATGACGCGGTGTTCGCGGCTGACCTCCTCGAGCGATCGGGGATGCCCGTGCTGGGCGATGTATTGCGGCGAGCAGTACAGGCCGAAGCGCATCAGCCCGACATTGATACCGACCAGCTTCGGATCGGTCGGCCGGGCCAGGCGGATGGCGATGTCGGCCTGGCGTGCCGCGAGGTCGAGCACCTCGTTCCCGGTCAGCACCTCGACGACCACTTTCGGATGGCGGTGCTGGAAGTCGATCAGGCGCGGGGTGAGCCAGAAACTGCCGATACCCTCGGTCGCGGCCACCTTGACCACGCCTTCCTGATCCTGGTCGACGCCCGCGAGCAGCCGTTCGACCTGGGCGGTGAGCTGGTCGATCGACTCGACATGGGACAGGATCTCCTGTCCGGCGGGGGTCAGGTACATGCCGTCGAAGCGGCGATCGAACAGCTTGGCGCCGGTCCGTTCCTCCATCGCGTGCAGGCGGCGGCCGATCGTCGTCTGGGTGGTGCGCAGCAGCGCGGCGGCGCGGGTGAAGCTGCCGGTGCGGCCGACGGCCAGGAAGAAGCGCAGGTCGTCCCAGTCGCCAAGATAGCTCTGAGATATGCGTTTTTGCACTTTCCTTTCACGCATTCTGCTGACCTTTCCCCTCTGATTCCGATGATACCTTCGCCGTATTTCCGGTGGAAATAGTGAGGAAGGGTACGCGAAATGACAAAAATGCGACTTCTGATGCGGATTCTCGCGTGGGTCCAGGATAACAGGTCCCTCTCCCTGTCGCTCCTGGTCGCGGGCATTTTATATCTAAGTTATGCAGCAGTGCATGATGCTTGGCTCAACCCCAGCCTACTCCTGGTCGCCGTCTTCGTCGGCCTGCACCTGCCGGACTATTCGCGGATCTCCAACCGGATCGAGGAAGTGCTGCAGCATCGGAGCGGTACGCTGACCCTCGGCCGCGTCGGCCGGTTCGCCTTCCAGTTCGCCTTCAATGCCACCGTCTTCGCGCTGTTCCTGAAGGGCGGCGTGCTGCCGGCGGAGGGCTTCGTGGGCATCGGCGGGGTCCTCGCCGCCGCCGCCGTCACCACCGTCGCCTCCCAGGGTATCCAGTATGCCGGCCAGATGGCCTATCGCTACGGCTACGGCCATCCCGACACGAACGTCCTCCTCGGCCTCGCCTTCAACGTGTTCCTGGCCTCGGTCGCCACGGCGGGCTTGCCCTTGGCGCAGCAGGTGTTCCTGTTGACCGGCCTCGTCTTCGGCGGCTTCGTCTTCGGCTGGGGCGTCCTGTCGGACCTGCGCGCCGTGGTCCATCCCAAGGGCGGCGTCGCCGTCTTCTTCGGCACCTTCAACCCCTTCCATGTCGGGCACCTGGGCCTGGTCAAGCGGGTGATCGCCGAACGCGGCGTCGAGAAGGTGGTGATCCACCCGACCATCCTGCCGCGCTTCCATGCCGACGCGCTGGCCCGGGGCGAGATCCGCGTCGCCCGCATAGAGAACGGCCTGCAGGTCTACGAACTGACCGAGAAGGCCGATCCCAAGGTGAACTACTTCCCGACCGGCAACCGCTTCTTCGCCCCCGAATGGCGGCGCGACATGATCGAACTCGCCATCGCCGATGCGGGCCTGTCGGACAAGGTGGAGGTCGCCTTCATGCCGCAGATCTATGCCGATCGCGGCTTCCGCGGCGTCTTCCGGGAGATCCGCCGCCAGAACCCGGGCAAGCCGATCCACGGCGTCCACGGCAGCGACTTCGGCGCCATGCTGGTGCGGACCATCATGGACGAGTCGGGCTGGCACTATCCCTTCCCGGTGGTCCGCAAGGGCGAGATTTCCGCAACCGCCATCCGCGCCGGCGCGCAAGGGATGACGACGCCGAGCGTCACCGCCGCGCTCGCCGCGCTGCGCGGCCCGCAATCCATGGCTCCGGCCGAATGAGAGGAGGACGCACGATGTACAATCCGCCCGCCCGCGCCGAACCCGAAGTCACCATCGACGTGGTCCGCCGCTTCGACGACCTGACCCAGGTCTTCGTGCTCCGCGGCCTCGTCTTCGGCGCCGAGCAGTCCTGCCCCTATGACGAGGAGTTCGACGGCAACGACTTCACCGCCACCCACCTCATCGCCCGTGTCGACGGGGAACCCGCCGGTACCTTCCGCATCCGCTGGTTCGCCGATTTCGCCAAGGCGGAGCGGGCGGCGGTGCGGCCCGAGTTCAGGCGTTTCGGCATCTGCCGGAAGATGACCGACTACGCCGCCGAGCTTGCCGCGCGCAAGGGCTATCACCGTCTCTACGGCACCGCCCAGCTTCGCGTGCTGGAATACTGGAAGAGCCTCGGCTTCGAGCCGCTCCTGGAGAAGCCGCGCTTCGCCTTCTCCGACCACGAGTACGTGCCGATCGTACGGCAGCTGGCGCCGCAGAAGGGCGTGCTCGGCGAACACACGCCCGACCTGGTGCTGAACCGGCCGGAGGGAGACTGGGACCGTCCGGGCGTGCTCGACCGCTCGGCGGAGCGCACCCCCCTCTCCGCCCCGGTGCGCGAGGCGGTGCCGGCCTGAAGCCCGTCGCCTCGCCGCCCGGAAGCGGCGAGGCGACCCCGCCTCAGACGATGCGGATGGACAGGTCGGGCAGCCGATCGATCTTCACCAGGACCGTGTCGCCTTTCACCACCGGTCCGACATTCTCCGGCGTGCCGGAATAGATGATGTCGCCGGCCTTGAGCTCGAAGGCTTCCGACAGTTTTGCGATCTGCTCGGCCACCGACCAGATCATGTGGTTGAGGTCGGCCTTCTGCTTCACCTCGCCATTGACCGAAAGCGAGATCGCTCCTTCCCTGAAATGGCCGATCTTCGCGGCCTCGTGCAGCGGCCCGATCGGGGCGGAGCGGTCGAAGGCCTTGCCGATCTCCCAGGGCTTCTTGTTGTCACCGAGCGCGCGCTGCAGGTCGCGCCTGGTCATGTCCAGCCCGACGGCATAGCCGAAGACGTGCTGCAACGCCGCCTCGACCGGAATGTTCGTGCCGCCGGACTGCAGCGCGCAGACCAGTTCCGCCTCGTAGTGGTAGTTCTTCGTCAGGCTGGGATAGGGATGATCGGCCACCGTGCCCGGCGCCACGTATTGAACCGCATCGGTCGGCTTCTGGAAGAAGAAGGGCGGTTCCCGGTTCGGATCCGATCCCATCTCGCGGGCGTGGGCGGCGTAGTTCCGGCCGATGCAGTAGATGCGACGGACCTGGAACACCTCGTTCCGGCCGGCGATGGGGACATAGGTGGGGGCGACGGTGAAGACCGGCACCGGCGAACTGGCCATTGCAGCTTTCGTCCTCTTGCTGGAAAGGCCGCCAGTCTAGCGCCGCCGCGCCGCCCTGCCTCGTGCTTCCTGAACCTATCTCTCGACCAGATGTTTCAGCGCGGCGAGCCCGGCCTCGAACTCCGGCCCGATCATCCTGTCGATGCCGAAGACCACGTCCATCACCTTTGAGATCAGCGGGCTCGGCCCCGACATGGCCCATGTGACCTCGGTCGCCCCGTCCTTCGGTGTCAGGACGAATTCGCCGACGTTTCGCGCGGCGAAGGGCTTGATGAACTCCAGGTCCATGACGACGCGCGCGGGCGTCGCCTCGGTGATGCGTATGCGCCCCTCCCCGACATTGCCGTCGCCGGCCCATTCATAGGTGGCGCCCACGCCCGACGGCGCACCGCCATAGGCCCGCTTCATGCCGGGGTCCTTCTTCTCCCAGGGCGACCAGGCCTGATGGGCCCTGAGATCGGCGATCCGGGGCAGGATCCTTTCCGGTGCAGCCGCGATCGTGATCCGGCGCTCGACCCGGAAACTGTCCGGCCCGGTCGCGGCATAGGCGACGAAGCCGCCGATCCCGGCCACCAGCACACCGATGACGATCAGGAACGCTCGCAATATCCTCACCTCGCTTCCAGTATTAATCCAGTAGGTTAAATACAGGCGTCGCCCGCTGTCAAACCCTTCGCAACCGTCTTGGCGGACGGTCCCGAGGTGCCGACGGCGACGGGCGGCCTGCGCCTCGATCCCGACACGTTCACCGGGCGCGTGCGGCCAAAGACCCGGGACATACCGGCCGGCTGATCGACCGGCTGCGGTCCGAGGTCACCTCGCGCCGCGACGCCGGAGCCTGGGGGACGTCACAGGTCGACCCCCAGCATGATGCCGATGTTCTGAACCGCGGCACCCGAGGCGCCCTTGCCGAGGTTGTCGAGGCGGGCGACGAGCACGGCCTGGCCGTGCTTGTCGCTGCCGAAGACGCGCAACTCGAGGAGGTTGGTGTCGTTCAGCGCGAGCGCGTCGATCCGGCCCGACTTCAGGGCCGGATCGTCGGCGGTGACCACCTTCACCCATCTGGATCCCGCGTAGTGCTTCGACAGCGCGGCTTCGAGATCGGCCACCTTGGGCCTGCCGTTCAGCGTGTCGAGATGCAGCGGCACCGAGACCAGCATGCCCTTGCGGAAATTGCCGACCGAGGGGACGAAGATCGGCCGGCGGGTCAGCCGGCTGTACTTCTGCAGCTCCGGCAGGTGCTTGTGTTCGAAGCCGAGGCCATAGAGTTCGAACAGCGGCGCCTTGCCGGTCTCATAGGCCTCGATCATCGCCTTGCCGCCGCCCGAATAGCCGGAAACCGCGTTTACGGTCACCGGATGGCCGGCCGCCATGATGCCGGCATCCACCAGCGGCCGAATCAGCGCGATTCCACCGGTGGGATAGCAGCCGGGGTTGGAGACCAGTTTCGCCTCGGCGATGGCTTTCGGCTGCGCCGCTTCCATCTCGGGCCAGCCATAGACCCAGCCTTCGGCGACGCGATGGGCGGAGGACGCGTCGAGGATGCGCGGCGCCCCGGGCCCGAGCTCCTTCGCCAGTGCCACCGCCTCCTTGGCGGCGTCGTCCGGCAGGCAGAGCACGACCAGGTCGACCTCCGCCATCAACGCCTTGCGCGCGGCCGGATCCTTGCGCTTGTCGGGATCGATCGACCGGATGGCGACGCCGGACACCTTGTCCAGGCGTTCGCGGATCTCGATGCCGGTCGTGCCGGCCTCACCGTCGACGAAGATCGTCGGCGTGGTGGTCCTGGTGGCGGGCTTGTCCAAGCTGGTGACGGCCATCTCGCGTCTCCCGATCGCTGCTGAAACCTGGTTGAAACGGGGGTGTGGGGTGGGACCGGAAATGAAAAAGCCGCGCTTCACGGGCGCGGCTTGCTGGCGAAAATCGACTGCGCTTCAGGCAGCCATCATCGCTCCCGCGCGTGGGGCGCCGGGCGGCGACGTCGGAGGCCGGAAGCGGAGCTCGTCATGCGCGGAGACTTGCCCGCCTTTCGCCGGACTGTCAATGCCGTCTTTGCCCGCGCGGTCCGGGAAGCACACGACAGCGTGACCGGCGCCGGTGACCCCGGTCACTGCGCCCGCGCGCCGCAGGGGCGATCCTGCCCGCATCGAAATCGACGCATGGCGGTGCTCACATGGTGACGCGGGTCGGTTCTGCTGGCGGGGCCACGATCACGGCGGGCTCCATCGTCGTGCTGCCGCCGAGCCAGGTGCGCTGGTCCGGCGGCGCGGGGAACGACACCTATCGCGGCCATGTGCTGGCGAAATCCTGGTACGACCTCGACGGCGCGGCCGGCGACGACACGCTGACCGGCGCGAATTACGACGACCGCCTCATCGGCGGCATCGGCGCCGATCGCCTCGAAGGCCTCGGCGGCGCCGACACGCTGGACGGTGGCGACGGCAACGACACGCTGATCGGTGGCGCCGGCCGGGACCGGCTGCTCGGCGGGGCGGGTGCGGACAGCATCGATGCCGGCGACGACGACGACGTCGTCTATGGCGATGCGGGGGCCGACAGCATCGCGGGCGGGGCCGGCTTCGACCTGATCTTCGGCGGCGCCGACAACGACACGATCGACGGCGGCGACTTCAACGATTCGCTGACCGGGGACGGCGGCTTCGACCTCCTCTACGGCGGCCTCGGCAACGACACCGTCCTGGGCGGGGAGGGCAACGACACGATCGAAGGCAACGACGGCAAGGACGTCCTGTACGGCGATGCGGGCCACGATACCATCCGGGGCGGTGCCGGCGCCGATTCGATCCGTGGCGGCGATGGCCGCGACCTCATCGACGGCGGCGGCGAAAACGACATCATCTACGGAGAAGCCGACGTCGACACGATCGACGCCGGCGCCGGCGACGACTACGTGCATGGCGGGACGGGCAACGATGTGATCCTCGGCGCCGTCGGCCAGGACACCCTGGTCGGCGCCGAGGGCAACGACACCATCGACGGCGGCGACGAGGATGATCACCTGCATGGCGGGACGGGCAACGACAGCCTTTTGGGTGCCGCGGGCAGCGACTATCTCACTGGCTACGATGGCGACGACTGGCTGATCGGCGATTCCGAGAGGACGCTGGCGGGCGCCGATACCCTGGTGGGCGAAGCCGGCGACGACACCCTGGAGGGTGCCGAGGGTGCGGACAGCCTGAACGGCGGCGAGGGTGCCGACCTGCTGACCGGGGGCGCCGGCGCCGACACCCTGGCGGGCGGCAATGGTGCGGATACCCTGACCGGCGGCGACGGTACCGACGACTTCCTCTTCTTCGGCCTGTGGGGCGGATTCGAGGTGATCGAGGACTTCACCCAGGGCGACCGTCTGATCATCGACGACCCCGGCCCGGGCTTCGTGATCCAGTATCGCAGCATCAACGCCGAGCACATCATGATGCTGGTCCGGGCCGAGAACTACCATCCCGACATGATCCCCGCCTACGCGGAGGCGACGATCTTCATCTCCGGCGACTTCGATCCGTTCCGGGATTTCTGGCTGGTCTGAGCGCGCGCTCCCCTAGTCTTCCGGCCCTGCCGCGCGGGCGCTCCCGGCGGAGGGAAATCCGGCGTATCATGCCGGGCAACGGACGATGGGAGGCGAAGCGCATGCTCGAGGTGCGGCCCGTGCATCCAATGGTCGGCGCGGAGATCCGCGGCCTGGACCTCGCCCGCCCGCTGGACGATGCGACCTTCGCCGCGATCAGGCGCGCCTTCGACCGCTACAGCCTTCTGATCTTCCCGGGCCAGCCGGTCGACGACGAGCAGCAGATCGCCTTCAGCCGGCGGTTCGGCACGCTCGAGATCACCAAGGTCGGCTCGGCCGGGGCCGGCACGCCGCTCGCCCATATCAGCAACCTCGACGCGCAGGGGCGGCGCGTGCCGCTCGGCCACAAGCAGGTGCTGAGCCTGAAGGCGAACGCCCTCTGGCACACCGATTCCTCCTTCAAGAGGGTCCCGGCCCTGGCCTCGGCACTGTCGGGACGCATCGTGCCGGGGAAAGGCGGCGACACCGAGTTCCTGTCGACGCGGGCGGTGTGGAAGGCCCTGCCGGAGGCGACCAAGGCGAAGCTGGACGGCCTGATCGCCTGGCACAGCTATTTCAATTCCCGCCGCCAGATCGATCCGCAGATGATGGATGCGGCCGAACACGCCGCCGTGCCGCCGGTGCGCCAGCGGCTCGTGCGCCTGCACCCGGAATCGGGCGAGAAGGCGCTCTTCATCGCCAGCCATGCCAGCCATATCGACGGCTGGCCGGAAGCGGCGGGACGCGCCCTGCTCGCCGAACTGATGGACTTCGCGACCCAGCCCCACTTCGTCCATGTCCATCGCTGGACGAAGGGGGACCTGCTCCTCTGGGACAACCGCTGCACCATGCATCGCGGCCGCCCCTTCGACTACGAGAACGAGGATCGCCATCTGATCAGGACGACGATCGCGGGCGAAGGCCCCACGGTCGCCGACTAGCGGCCCCGCCGCCGGGTGCCGGCCGGGGAACAGCAGGCAGGAGAGGCAGCGATGCGCGTGGGTGTGCCCCGGGAAATCAAGGTGCACGAATATCGTGTGGGTCTGGTGCCGGGATCGGTGCGCGAACTGGTCGCGCATGGCCATCAGGTGCTGGTCGAGAGCGGGGCCGGCGAAGGGATCGGCTTCGACGACGAGGCCTATGTCCGGGCCGGTGGCACGGTGGTCTCGGGCGCGGCCGAGGTCTTCGCCGGCGCGGAGATGATCGTCAAGGTGAAGGAGCCGCAGCCGCCGGAGATCGCGGCGCTGAGGCCGGGTCAGGTGCTGTTCACCTATCTGCATCTGGCCGCCGACCGCGCGCAGACGGAGGGGCTGATGCGCTCCGGCGCGGTCTGCATCGCCTATGAGACGGTGACCGACGGGCATGGCGGCCTGCCTCTGCTGGCGCCGATGAGCGAGGTCGCCGGCAGGATGTCGATCCAGGTCGGCGCGCACTATCTGGAGAAGGAGCAGGGCGGCCGCGGCGTCCTCCTGGGCGGGGTGCCGGGCGTGCCGGCGGCGAAGGTCGCGATCCTGGGCGGCGGCGTCAGCGGCACCAACGCGGCACGCATGGCGATGGGGCTGCAGGCGCAGGTGACGGTCATCGACCGCTCGCTGCGCCGGCTCAACGAACTCGACCTGCAGTTCGGCTCCCGGCTGCGGACCCTGGTCTCCACGGTCGAGACCATCGAGGCGGCGGTGCAGGAGGCCGATCTGGTGATCGGCGCCGTCCTGGTGCCGGGCGCCGCCGCACCCAAACTCGTCAGCCGCGCGATGCTGCGGCGGATGCGGCCGGGCTCGGTCGTGGTCGACATCGCCATCGACCAGGGCGGCTGCTTCGAAACCAGCCGGCCGACCACCCACGCCGCGCCGGTCTATGTCGAGGAGGGCGTCATCCACTATTGCGTGACCAACATGCCGGGCGCGGTCGCCCGGACCTCGGCCTTCGCCCTCAACAACGGAACGCTGCCCTTCGTGCTGGCGCTGGCGGCGAAGGGGTGGCGCGGGGCGCTCGCCGCCGATCCCCACCTGCGCGGCGGGCTCAACGTCTGCGAGGGGCGGATCACCCATCCCGCCGTGGCCAGCGCCTTCGACCTGCCCTGCAGCGATCCCGCCGCGCTCCTGGCCTGAGCGGCGGCTCCGCCTTCAGTCGCTCGCCGCCGCCAGGATCGGTCCGCCGTTCGGCGCCTGCACTAGCACCGCCGTGCGCAGGCCCTCCCGCCCGGCCGGCAGCGGCAGGCGCGCCTGGCCGCCGTCCCAGGTGCCGAGGCGGGCCAGCTCCCGCACCACATGGGCGTGCGGCAGGGTGCGGCCGGCATTCTCGCCCCGGCCGACCGGGACCGGCAGGGTCGCCGGGTCGTAGCGCACCAGCCAGACATCCGCCGCGCGGGCCGGGGCCGTGCCGGCATCGATCTCGACCGTCGCGGGCGCGATCCGGATGCCGGGCGCGACCGGCCCGGCCTTGGCGATCAGCGCGTCGACCTCGCGCAGGTCGTGGCCCACCACATCGGCCCGGCCGTTCACCACCATCTGCGGCGTATAGGGGCTGCGGTTGCCGAGAGGGGACACATAGGCGCGCTGCCGGTCGGTGAATTCCGGCCTGCCGAACGTGTCCTTCCAGCCGAGCCGGTCCCAGTAGGTGACGGAATAGCTGAGCGCGAGGACGCCGGGGCGGTCCTTCAGCTTCTCGAGGTTGGCATTGGCGGGAGGGCAGGAGGAGCAGCCCTGGCTGGTGAAGAGCTCGACCACCGTCACCGGCCTCGTCTGGGCCCCCGCTGCGCCGGCACCGATGCCGAGCGCCAGAAGGAGAGCCGCCGCGAATGTGATCCTCATGGCCGTCCACCCGATTGCCTGCCTTCTCCATCTTCGTAGCGCCGCGCCCTCGCGTTACGCGATCAAGGGCTCGTGATGCGCTAGGCTCTCCCCATGTCTCCTTCCGGTCTCCTGGTCCGCCGACTGCTTCCCGCCGATGCGGCGGCGCTCCACACGCTCCGGCGCGAGGCGCTCGATGCCGCGCCCGAGGCCTTTTCCGCCAGTCCCGAGGACGAGGCGCATCTGACCCCCGCCGTCCTGGCCCGCCACCTCGACCCCGCCTCCGTCTCCGCCGTCTTCGGCGCCTTCGCCGGCGGCGAGCTGGTCGGCATGGCGGGCTTCGCCCGGGCCGAGCGGGCGAAGGAACGCCACAAGGGCACGATGTGGGGCGTCTATCTGCGCCCCGGCGCGCGCGGCAGCGGCCTCGCCGAAGCGCTGGTGCGGGCGGTGATCACGCATGCGAAGGACCATGTCCGCGTGCTGCAGGCCGGCGTCGGGGTGGAGAATCCGGCGGCGCGGCGCACCTATCACCGTCTCGGCTTCGTTCCCTACGGCATCGAGAGGAAGGCGCTCTGCGTCGCCGGGCGCTTCATCGACGAGGAACTGCTGATGATCGAATTCTGAGCCGCGGAACAGCCCCGGCGAGCCGGGGTTTCCTCCTTGTAGCCCCGCAGAGGAGGAAGCGATGACGAAGCCCCGCGAGACCGGCCCGCGCAAGGACATGATCGAAACGCGCCGCCAGCAGCACACCGGCAACCACCCGGAAGAGATGGGTGAGGTGGACCGGCCCTACGGCGCGGACACCTTCGGCGGAACCCGCGCCGGGGCCGAGAACGTCGAACCCGACCGGAAGTCTTCCAAGCGCTGATTCGCCCCCGCCGACGCTCGTTCAACGTGGCACCGCCGTCCAACCCGCCCTACGATCCGCGCGTGACCCCGCATCGGACCGCGGGGCACGGTGGGGAAGAGGGGCGTGGCAGGATTAATGACGAGGGCGCCGGGTCGGGCGGCACGCCTTGGGCGGTTCGCGTGGCTCTTCCTTCTTGCCGCGCTCTCGCTCATGCCGGCTCTTCCCTTGATCATCGGCACCGGCCATCCCAAGCACGACACCCTCTATGCCTTTCAGGGCTTTTCCTACCTATATTCCGCCCTGACCCGTCACGGGGAGTGGCCCACCTGGATCCCCTACCTCGCTTTCGGACAGACGGTCACTCTTTATGATCTTTATGCCGCCGGTCCGGGCCAGTATCTGGCGGCGCTGACGGGCTGGCTGCTCGGCGCCGCAGATGAAGTGCTTCTCTTCGCGCTCGGCTTGGCCGTCACCCATTTCATCCTGCTGGCCGGCCTTGTCCTCCTAGCGCGGGAAATAGGACTCACACCGCTCACCGCGGGGGGGCTCTGCGCGGTCGTCAGCCTGTTCGCCAATCCGCTGATTCAGATCGACTTCAACTATCTGATCTACGCGCCATTGCCGCTTCTCTTCTGGTTCATCCTGCGCTTTCTGACCACCGGTGCGCCGCTCATGCTCGCTGCCGCAGCGCTGTATGTCGTCGGCGCGGTACTGTTCGGCCGGGTGACCTACACCATCGTTCCCATTCTTTATGTCGCCGGATTCTGGGCTCTTCTGCAGATCTTCCTGCAGGGGGACTGGAGCGAGTTCAAGCCGTTCACCGCGTCCCGCCGTGACTGGGCGCTGTCCGTGGTGCTGGTGTTGGCCGCCCTGGTCCTGGTCCTGGTCTTCCTCGTCCAGGCCTGGGACGTTACGACCAATCACACTGTCCGGGCGCCGGGTCGGGACGGCAATGCCGGCCGCATAGATCTCCACACCTTCCTGACTTACGGTGCCAATGACGGCCTTGGCAAGTATCTGACGCTCGCCTCCGATCACGTCGTCGCCCATGCCTTCAGTCTGTTCATCGGTCGCGTTTTCGTCGCCTCGGCGATACTGGGAGCGGTCTTCGCGGCCGACCTCGATCCGCGGTGGAGGCGTCATTTCATCGCCTGTCTCGTCACTGCCGTGGCGGTCATGCTGGTCACGGCGCCGGCGGAAACCGATATCGCCCGCTATCTCTACGGCCTGCCCGGGTGGGATCGGGTGCGGCACCTGGGTCTGTTCGGCCCGATCGCAAAGCTCCTGATCCTGATCTGCGGGGCGGTCGGGCTGTCGGTCGTTACCACACGACGGCGTGCCGTCGCCCTTGCGGGTCTGGTCCTGCTGCTCTGTTTCATCCGCCAGGATCAATCGACTTGGCTGACGGCAGCCCTTGCCTTCCTGATTGCAGCTGTCCCGCTTAGGCATCTGACGCTGGTTGCGGTGCTGGTCGCTCTGCCCGAACTCGCCCTGCATTACCGCGATCACGCCTTCGGTCCTGCCGTCGCCGCCGCGGATGCCGCGGCCTTTCGCGCAGCGGCGCTCGACAACGGATTTCCCCTGCGGGTGCCGGCCGAGAGCAGCACGCGGCTGGCCACCTATGCCCACGCTACGGGCCCGCACATCGCCCGCTATGGGCTGGAGGCGAGCTTCTTGCGTGAAGACTATTGCCGCCCCTCGAGCCGGCAGGATCTGCTCGCGAACGGCCCCGATCGCCTGACCGTGGTCCTGGCCTCGGCCAAAGCGGACGCCGGCATGCTGCGCCACATCGCGGGCTGCGGCGGGGTGAAGCTGCGCTTTGTCGAACGCATCATCCCGGCCGCGACGACGGAGGCGGCCGAGGCAGCCATGCGCAGGTTGATCGCCGGGCGCGAAATGGCCGATGTGGTTGAAGGCGAAACTCCCGCGGGCGTCGTGGCGCCGCCAACGGACGGTCGCCGCATTGAGGTTCTTCGATTCGCGCCGAACGAGCTCCTCCTACGCGTGGCGCATGAGGGGACGGCACCGGCGCTTCTTCTCTATACCGACGCGAGCCACCCCTGGTGGGGGGCGACGCTGGACAACAAACCGGCTCATCTCCTGAACGCAAACCTAGCTTTCAAAGCCGTGGCGATCCCGCCCGGCGAACACATGCTGAGCTTTCGTATCGCACCGTCGGTACGGGCGGGCGCCTGGGTCAAAGCCGGCATGCTCGCCGCCTTGGCCCTGGGTCTGCTGGTGGCAACGGCCGCCGCAGTGGCGCGGACTATGCAGCACCGCTGATCCGCGCCGCCGTGGCGATAACCGCGCGCGCCCGCTGGACCACCGGCGCATCGATCATGCGGCCCTCATGCACGACGGCGCCCAGGCCCTTCGCTCGGGCGTCGTCAAAGGCCGCGACCAGCTTCCGCGCCGCCTCCACCTCGGCGGCCGAGGGCGCGAATTCCTCGTTCATGATTGCCACCTGGTTCGGGTGGATGGCGAATCCGCCAACGAAGCCGAGCGCCCGGGCGCGGCGGATCACGGCGCGGAAGGCCTCCTTGTCGGCGTAGTCGGCGATCGAACCGATGTAGCCGAGCGGCAGGACACCCGCCGCCCGCGCCGCCGCCACCGACAGGACGGACGGCACATAGAGCCCGTCGGCCTCGGGCCGCATGCCGAGCGACAGCGCCAGATCCTCCGACCCCACGATCAGGCCGAGGATGCGCGGATGCGCGGCGGCGATCTCGGTCATCCGCACCAGCCCCTCCGCCGTCTCGATCATTGCGATCAGGCCGGTATGGCCCGGTGCCAGGCCGCGCTCGGCCTCCAGCTCGTCCAGCACCTCTGCGATCGCCTGCACATGCCCCGGTCCCGGCACCTTGGGCAGGCTTAAACAGCTCACCCGCGCACCGACGGCCGCTTCCATGTCGGCCACCGACAGCCGCCAGGGCCGGTTGATGCGGACGACGATGTCGGCCCCGTTCACCGCCACCTGCTCGGCAATCGCCTGCACACGCTCGCGTGCTTCCGCCTTGCGCTCCGGCGGCACGCTGTCCTCCAGGTCGATCTGGATGGCATCCGCGCCGACGGAAGCCGCCTTGGCGATATGCTTGTCGCTGATCGCCGGCACGAAGAGCAGCGAGCGCCACAGGGGAAGGGGGCGGGTCATGGCTTCACCTTGGCGTCGAGGGCCTCGAGTTCGGCCAGGATCTCGGCCGTGTGCTGGCCCACGCTGGGGGCCGGGCTCCGGAAGATGCCGGGCGTGGCCGAGAGGCGCGGGGTGATGTTCGGCATGGCCGTGGCGCCGCGGTCGGGATCGGACAGCGCCACGATCGCCTCGCGGCCCAGCACGTAAGGATGGGTGAAGAGATCGGCGACCGAGGCGATGGGTCCGACGGTGACCCCCGCCGCCTCGAACAGCGCCAGGTTTTCGGCCTGGCTCCGCTCGACGATGAAGCCGCCGATGATGGCGTCCAGCGCGGCGCGGTTCTTGATGCGGTCGTCGTTGCTGGCGAAGCGCGGATCGGTCTTCAGCTCCGGCCTGCCGATCGTGTCGAAGATCTTCTCGGTCATCGACTGCATCGATCCCGACAGCGCCAGATAGGTCCCGTCCGCGCAGGCATAGACGTTCCTGGGCGCGGTGTGGCTCGATTCGTTGCCGGCGCGGATACTCGCCTTCCCCGTCACATCCACCTGCACCGTCTCGGGGCCGAGGAAGGACAGCAGCGGCTCGAACAGCGACAGGTCGATCACCTGTCCCCGCGCCTTGCCTGTCCGCACGGCGTGCAGCCCCACCATGACCGCATAGGCGCCGTAGAGCCCGGCGATCATGTCGCCCAGCGCCAGCGGCGGCAGGGCCGGGGGCTTGTCGGGGTAGCCGTTCAGATGCGCGAAGCCCGACAGCGCCTCGATCAGCGTGCCGAAGCCGGGCCGCTTCGCATAGGGCCCGGTCTGGCCCCAGCCGGAGACGCGCAGGATGACGAGATCGGGACTGAGCTTCAGAAGCTCGTCCGGCCCCAGCCCCCAGCCCTCCAGCGTGCCGGGCACGAAGTTCTCCACCAGCACCTGCGCATGCCCGATCAGCCGGCGCAGCACGCTCTCGCCCTCCTTCGAGCGGATGTCGAGCGCGATGGAGCGCTTCGAGCGGCCATAGACCTTCCAGAAGGTCGACACCCCCTCCACCTTCCAGGCGCGGAGGTCGTCGCCCTTGCCCGGCCGCTCCACCTTGATCACATCGGCGCCGAAATCGGCGAGCAGATGCGTCGTCATGTTGCCGGCGACGAGGCGCGAGATGTCGAGCACGCGGATGCCCTGCAGGGCGCCGGTGGCGGTGGGGTCGGGGGCACGCGGGGGGAGGGCGGACAAGCGGGGCGTTTCCGTTCGGGTTCTCGTTATGAACCGAAGGACAGCATCATTTCGCCGTGAAGATCAATCACCGCGCCGCCCCGCCGCCTATCCTGCCGCCATGACCGCGCCGCCTCCCGCCTTCACGCTCTTCTCCGATCGCCGCTTGCGCCGCCACGCCCTGCAGGGCGATGTCACCGTGCGCTTTACCGGTGACGGCCTCGATCTCAGCGGTGCGGAAGGCGGTCGCCTCGTCATCCCGCTGCACCGCGTGGCCCGGCTCCGCTCGGCGCGCGAGGACATCAAGAACGGACCGCTGTGGCAGACGCGCCTCTGGCTCGAGGGCGAGGCCGACCCGCTCCTCTTCTCCATCATCGGCCGGCAGAACCTCGGCGGCTATGTGCCGGCGATGCAGGGCCTCGGCCGCGCCCTGGCGGCGGCGGGCCGGGCCGGCCGGCTGGAGAGCGGGCAGACGCCCTTCGGCGCCTTCATCCTGCCGGTGCTGATCGGGACCCTCTTCCTGGTCGCCTGCGGCATCTCGCTCTTCGTCATCACCGAGGAGCCCTGGTGGGGCCGGATGATCGTTCCCATCCTGCCGGGCGTGCTCTTCGTCCTCACCATCATGCTCGGCCGCCGCCTCTGGCCGCGCAGGGTGAAGACCGTCGAGGAATACTGCGCCCGGGTGGACGGCTGGGGATGAGCGGCGTCGCCGGCTGGCCCTGGAATTGAACCACGTCGACAGTGCGCTTTAGCCGGTCGTCGTCTTCGGCTCGCCAGAGAGTGCCCTGCCACTGAACTTACGGCGAACCGAGTTGCTTCCGCGGCTCAGTGTTCCGCTACGCGTCCGCAGAGGAAGCGGATTTCAGCTCGCGTCCAGCAATCGTTTTGCTCGGTCGCGATGACGGTTCCACAAGCGCAAGCCCGGTTGGGGCCATCGAGGCCATCCGAACCACAGCACCCGTTGTCTGATCCTGTAGACGTCAAAACGCCTGGAAGGACGTCATCCGGGTGCGCTGCCACTTCACGCCCATAGACGGTGTCGGCGCGGTCGATCTGCACCAGCGTGCCCACTGGCAGACTCGGGATTCCATCATGGGTATCTGGATCGCGCGCGGCGGAGGTGCCCCAGACACAGTCGCGTGTCAGTCTCCGATGGCAAAACGAACAGGACAGATACGCCAAATCCCGCACCGGGCTGTTTTTCGGAGCACTCCGCAGCGGCAACCCGGCCACCGGGCATCAGCAGGACTGGTGCCGGGTGTAGGATTCGAACCTACGACCTACCGCTTACAAGGCGGTTGCACTACCCCTGTGCTAACCCGGCGCCGGGCCTTCGCTTAGCCGACGGGCCCCGCGGCTGCAAGCCGCGAGCACCGGCAATGGCTGCAAGCCGCCGGCACCGATCACGCCCGGCCCCAAGGCCGCTCAGGCGAGCTTGACCAACTGCTTGCCGAGGTTGGCGCCCTTCAAGAGCCCGATGAAGGCCTTCGGCGCTTCCTTCAGCCCATCGGCGATGGTCTCGCGGTACTTGATCTTGCCCGTGGCCACGCCCTGGCCGAGCTCGGTGAGGGCCTGCGGCCATTTCTCCATATGGTCGGAGACGATGAAGCCCCGGATCATCACCCGGTTGACCAGGATGGAGGCGAAGGTCTTCAGGCCCTGCGGGCTCACCTCGTTGTACTGCGAGATCAGGCCGCAGAGCGCCATGCGGGCGAAGGGGTTGAAGCGGGCCACCACCGCCTCCATCACCTCGCCGCCGACATTCTCGAACAGGCAGTCGACGCCGTTCGGCAGCGCTTCCTTGAGCGCACCCTTGAAGTCGGCCGCCTTGTAGTCGATGCAGGCATCGAAGCCGAGCTCTTCCTTCACATAGGCGCATTTGTCGGGCCCGCCGGCGATGCCGACGACGCGCGCACCCTTGGTCCGGGCAAGCTGGCCGACCACGCTGCCGACCGCGCCCGAGGCGGCGGAAACCACCAGCGTCTCGCCCTTCTTCGGCGCGCAGATGTCATAGGTGCCGACCCAGGCGGTGACGCCCGGCATGCCCACGGGCCCGAGATAGGCCGAGAGCGGGACATGCGTGGTGTCCACCTTCATGAAGCCGCGGGCCGGGCCCTTGCCATAGAGTTGCCAGCCGAGCTGGCCCACCACCTTGTCGCCCACCTTGAAGGCGGGGTCGTCGCTCTCCACCACCTCGCCGGCGGTGCCGCCCACCATCACCTGGCCGATCTCGACCGAGGCCGAATAGGACTTCTGCTGGTTCATCCGCCCGCGCATATAAGGATCGAGCGACAGGAAGTGGTTCTTCACCAGGATCTCGCCCGCGCCGGGGGGCTGGATCGGCGCTTCCTGCAGGCGGAAATTGTCTTCGGTCACCCAGCCGGTCGGGCGGCTGGCCAGCACCACCTGCAGGTTCTTTTCGGTCACGGGGCGTTCCTCCTATACGCGTAACGCAGGGCAGGTTAACGGCACCGGCCCGTTTCACCAAACCGGCCTGCTTTCGCCCGACGCCCCTGCGCGCTAAGACATCCACCATGACCGACGCTCTCCGCATCGCGCTGGCCCAGGTGAACCCCACCATGGGCGATATCGAAGGCAACGCCGCGCTGATCCGCAGCCACCGGGCCGAGGCCGCCAGGGCCGGGGCCGACCTGATCGTCTTTCCAGAACTGGTGCTGTGCGGCTATCCGCCCGAGGACCTGGCGCTGAAGCCGGCGCTGCAGCGCCGCTGCCGCGAGGTGTCGGAAGCGCTGGCGGCGGAGACCGCCGACGGCGGCCCCGGCATGGTGCTGGGCACGCCCTGGCTGGACGGCGGCCAGCTCTACAACGCCGCACTGCTGCTCGACGGCGGGCGGATCGCCGCCGTGCGCTGCAAGCACGACCTGCCCAATTACGGCGTCTTCGACGAGAAGCGCGTCTTCGTCCCCGGCCCCATGCCGGGACCGGTGGTGTTCCGGGGTGTCAGGCTCGGCCTGCCGATCTGCGAGGACATCTGGACGCCCGATGTCGTCGAATGCCTGCAGGAGACCGGGGCGGAGATCCTGCTGGTGCCGAACGGCTCCCCCTTCGAGCTCGACAAGTGGGACCAGCGCCAGCAGCTCGCCATCGCCCGCGTGGTCGAGAGCGGCCTGCCCATCGCCTATGTGAACCAGGTGGGCGGACAGGACGAGCTGGTGTTCGACGGCGCCTCCTTCGTCATCGGTGCGGACAAGGCCCTCGCCGTGCAGATGCCGGCCTTCGAGACCGCGCTCGCCATCACCGACTGGGCCAGGGGGCCGAAGGGCTGGACCTGCGCCGTGGGCGAGCGCGCGGCGCCCCTCAGCCGGAACGAGAGCATCTGGCAGGCCATGGTGCTCGGGCTGAAGGACTATGTGCGAAAGAACCGCTTTCCCGGCGTGGTGCTCGGCCTCTCCGGCGGCATCGATTCCGCGGTGACGGCGGCCGTCGCGGTGGACGCTTTAGGCCCGGACAAGGTCTGGTGCGTGATGCTGCCCTACCGCTACACCAGCGCGGAAAGCCTCGAGGACGCGGCGGGCGTCGCGAAGCTCCTCGGCATCCGCTACGACGTGGTCGCGATCGGCGATCCGGTGGAGGCGGTGAATGCCGGTCTGGCGCCGATCTTCCAGGACCGGAAGCCCGACATCACCGAGGAGAACATCCAGTCGCGCATGCGCGGGCTGACCCTGATGGCGATCTCCAATAAGTTCGGCCACATGGTGCTCACCACCGGCAACAAGTCGGAAAACTCGGTCGGCTACGCCACGCTCTACGGCGACATGTGCGGCGGCTACAACGTTCTGAAGGACCTCTACAAGACGACGGTCTTCGAGGTCTCGCGCTGGCGCAACCAGAACCTGCCGAAAAACGTGTCGGGCCCCGCCGGGCGGGTCATGCCCGAACGCGTGATCGACAAGCCGCCCTCGGCCGAACTCCGCCCCGACCAGCGCGACGAGGACAGTCTGCTGCCCTATCCGGAGCTCGACGACATCCTGCAGTGCCTGGTGGAAGGGGAGATGACCGTCGAGGCGATCGTCGCCCGCGGCCACCGGCGAGAGGACGTGAAGAAGATCGAACGCCTGCTCTACCTCGCCGAATACAAGCGCCGCCAGGCCGCGCCCGGCGTGAAGATCACCAGGAAGCAGTTCGGCCGCGAACGCCGCTATCCCATCGTCAACGCCTTCCGGGACTGACAGCCGGAACCGTCGTGCCAGCCCCGGCCCCCTCCCAACCCTCCCCCATCCTGCCGGACGGGGGAGGGCTTTTCCCCTCTCCCTCCCCCGTGGCGAAAGCCATGGGGGAGGGTTGGGGTGGGGGCAGGTCGCAGCATCAGAAAGATGCCGGTCCTGGACCGTTCAGAGCCAACGCCTATGTCTGAGAATGTCCGCGTCCGTTTCGCGCCGAGCCCGACGGGCTTTCTGCACGTCGGCAACATCAAGGCGGCGCTGGTGAACTGGCTCTTCGCCCGGAAGGCGGGAGGCGCCTTCCTGCTCCGCCTGGACGACACCGATACCGACCGCGGCCGGCCGGAATTCGCCGCCGCGATCGAGGAGGACCTCGCCTGGCTCGGCCTGCGGTGGGACGAATTCGCCCGGCAGTCCGACCGGCTCGACCAGTACATGGCGGCCGCCGAACGGCTGAAGGCCTCGGGGCGGCTCTATCCCTGCTACGAGACGGCGGAGGAACTCGACCTGCGGCGGAAGCTGCAGCGCGCACGGGGGCTGCCGCCCGTCTACGACCGCGCGGCGCTGAAGCTCTCCGATGCCGACCGGGCGCGGCTTGAGGCGGAGGGCCGCCGGCCGCACTGGCGCTTCCGCCTCTCCGACCGCGCCGTCACCTGGCCCGACCTGATCCATGGGCCGGTGACCCTCGACCTTCGCTCGCTCTCCGATCCGGTGCTGATCCGGGCCGATGGGCGCGTCCTCTACACGCTCTCCTCCATCGTCGACGACATCGACTTCCGCATGACCCATGTCATCCGGGCGGAGGACCACCTGACCAATACCGCGCCGCAGATCGACATTTTCGAGGCCCTGGGCGCCAAGCCGCCGGCCTTCGCGCATTTCTCGCTGCTGGTGGACGCGAGCGGGGAGGGGTTCTCGAAGCGCGAAGGCTCGCTCTCGGTCGGCCAGCTCCGCGCCCAGGGGATCGAGCCGCTCGCCATCCTGAGCCTGCTCGCCCGCCTCGGCACCGCCGATCCCGTCGAACCCCGCGCCGATTGCGACAGCCTGATCGCCGGCTTCGATCTCGCCCGCCTGGGGCGCGCCCCGGCGCATTTCAACCGCGCCGATCTCGACACGCTGAATGCCCGCGTCCTTCACCTTCTCCCTTTCGGGGCCGTCCGCGACCGGCTGGGGATCGAGGCGGCGGGGGAGGCCTTCTGGCTCGCCGTGCGCGGCAATCTCTCGGCCCTGGCCGAGGCGAAGGACTGGTGGGCGGTGGTCCAGGGTCCGCTCGCCCCGGTGGTCGAGGATGCCGGCTATCTGGCTGAGGCAGCGAGGGAATTCCCTGAAGGCGAGCCCGACGTCGGCACCTGGGATGCCTGGATCGCGCGTCTGAAGGCCGCGACGGGCCGCAAGGGCAAGGCGCTGTTCCACCCGCTCCGCCTGGCGCTGACGGCGCGCGAACATGGACCGGAAATGCGCTATCTGCTACCGCTCATCGGCCGCACCCGCGCCCTGGCGCGCCTTGCCGGCCAGACCGCCTGACATTCCGCTCTTGCCCCGAGTACGCCCGTGACGCTGCATCTCTACAACACGCTCTTACGCGCGAAGGAACCCTTCGCGCCGATCGACCCCAAGAACGTGCGGATGTACGTCTGCGGCCCGACCGTCTACGACCTCGCCCATATCGGCAACGCGCGCCCCGTCATCGTCTTCGACGTGCTCTATCGCCTGCTGCGGCTGATCTACGGCGAAGGACACGTGACTTACGTCCGCAACATCACCGACGTGGACGACAAGATCAATGCGGCGGCGCGCGAGAAGAACGTGCCCATCGCCGAGATCACGGAAGGCACGACGGCCGCCTATCACGCCGACATGGCGGCGGTCGGCGCCCTGCCGCCGGATCATGAGCCGCGCGCCACCGGCACCATCCCCGAAATGATCGCGATGATCGAGACGCTGATCCGGAAGGGCCATGCCTATGCCGCCGACGGGCACGTCCTCTTCGCGGTGCAGAGCTTCGCCGACTACGGCAAGCTGTCCCGCCGCGACCAGGACGAGCTGATCGCCGGCGCCCGGGTCGAGGTCGCGCCCTACAAGAAGTACCCGGGCGACTTCGTGCTGTGGAAACCGTCGGACGCCGAGAGCCCCGGCTGGGACAGTCCCTGGGGCCGCGGGCGTCCGGGCTGGCACATCGAATGCTCGGCCATGTCGAAGAAGCACCTCGGCGCGACCTTCGACATCCATGGTGGCGGCCGTGATCTGATCTTCCCCCATCACGAGAACGAGGTGGCGCAATCGGTCTGCGCCAATGCCGCGCCCTTCGCCCGCTACTGGGTTCACAACGGCTTCCTCACCGTCGAAGGCGAGAAGATGTCGAAATCGCTCGGCAATTTCCGCACCGTGCGACAGGAACTGGAGAAGGCGCCGGGTGAGGCCATCCGCCTCGCCATGCTGAAGACGCATTACCGCCAGCCGCTCGACTGGTCCGACGACAGCCTGAAGGAGGCGCGCGAGGCGGTGGGCAAGTGGTACCGTGCCTATCGCGAGGTCACCGCCGGCGCGAAATACGAAGGCGAGGCGCAAGCGCCACGGGCTTTCGTCGATGCCCTCTGCGACGATCTGAACACGCCCGAAGCCCGCACGTTGCTCGACGCCTATGCGAGCGAGGTCTTCATCGCCAAAAAGCCGCTCGAGAAGGAAGCTGCGTTCAAGAACCTGCTCGGCGCTGCCAATCTCGTCGGACTGCTGACGCAAGGGCCCGACGAATGGTTCCATTCCGAGAAGGGCGATCTCGATCCCGCCGCCATCAACGAACTGGTCGCCCGGCGGGTGGCGGCGAAGAAGGCGAAGGACTTCGCCGAGGCCGACCGCATCCGCGACGAATTGCAGGCGGCCGGCGTCATTCTGGAAGACCGTCCCGGTGGCGTGACGGAGTGGAGGCGGGCATGAGCCGCGAACGCATCTATCTTTTCGACACCACGCTGCGCGACGGCGCGCAGACGCAAGGGGTCGACTTTTCGGTTGAGGACAAGGCCGCCATCGCGCTACGCCTCGACAGTCTCGGCGTCGACTATGTCGAAGGCGGCTGGCCCGGCGCCAATCCGACCGATACGGCCTTCTTCGACTCCCCGCCCAAACTGACGCGCGCGCGCCTCGTCGCCTTCGGGATGACCAAGCGGCCGGGGCGCAGTGCAGCCAACGATCCGGGCCTCGTGAGCGTGCTGGACGCGAAGGCGCAAGGAGCCTGCCTGGTCGCCAAGACCTGGGATTTCCACGTCAAGGTGGCGCTCGAGATCGCGCCGGAGGAGAACCTCGAACTGATCCGCGATTCCATCCGCGCCGCCATCGACCGGGGGCGCGAGGCGATGATGGATGCCGAGCATTTCTTCGACGGCTACAAGGCCAACCCGAAATTCGCCATGGCCTGCCTGGAGGCGGCCGCCGAGGCCGGGGCGCGCTGGATTGTGCTCTGCGACACCAACGGCGGCAGCCTGCCGCACGAGGTGGAGGCGATCGTCGCCGACGTGGCGAAGTCGATCCCGGGGGCGAAACTCGGCATCCACACACATAACGACACCGAGAATGCCGTGGCGAATTCTCTCGCCGCCATTCGGGGGGGCGTGCGCCAGGTGCAGGGCACGCTGAACGGCCTCGGCGAGCGCTGCGGCAACGCGAACATCGTCTCGCTGATCCCGACGCTCATGCTGAAGCCGGCCTATGCCGAACGCTTCGAGTGCGGCGTCAGCATGGAGGGGCTGAAGGGGCTCACCCAGACATCGCGCTTCCTGGACGAGATCCTAAACCGCGCACCCAACCGGCATGCCGCCTATGTCGGCGCCAACGCCTTCGCGCACAAGGGAGGGCTGCATGTCTCGGCCGTGCAGAAGGACCCCTCGACCTACGAACACGTCGATCCGGAAAGCGTCGGCAATGCGCGCAAGATTCTGGTTTCCGACCAGGCGGGCCGCTCCAATCTCCTGGTTCGCCTGCGCGAGGCGGGGATCGAGATGGCGGCCGACGATCCGCGCGTCGCCCGTCTGCTGGAGGAGGTGAAGCAGCGCGAGTTCCAGGGCTATTCCTTCGACGGCGCCGATGCCAGTTTCGAGGTCATGGCCCGGCGCAGCCTCGGGTTGATCAAGGACTACTTCCAGGTGTCGAGCTTCCGCGCCGTGGCCGAACGGCGCATCAACGCCCGCGGCCAGGAAGTGGTGATGTCGGAAGCGGTGGTGAAGGTGACGGTCGACGGCGAACTGCTGATGTCGGTGGCAGAAGGCGAAGGCCCGGTCAACGCCCTCGATCAGGCATTGCGCAAGGACCTCGGCCGCTACTCGGCCTATCTCGCCGACCTTCGCCTCGTCGACTTCAAGGTCCGCATCCTCACCGGCGGCACCGAGGCGGTGACCCGCGTGCTGGTGGAAAGCGCCGACGGCAAGGGCGGCCGCTGGTTCACCGTCGGCGTCCACACCAACATCGTGAACGCGTCCTTCGAAGCGCTCTACGACAGCATCATCTACAAGCTCCATCGCGAGGGCGCTCCCGCCGCCAGGGCGGCCGGCCCGCGGCTGGCGCGGGTCTGAGACGGCGCCGAGCCATCCGCGATGACGGATACCGGTTCCGAGGGTGCCCTCGCCATCGTCCTGGTCGAGCCGCAGATCGGCGAGAACATCGGGGCGGTCGCGCGCGCCATGCTGAACTTCGGCGTGACCGACCTGCGCCTGGTTCGACCGAAGCAGGCCTGGCCCAATCCGCGCGCCCAGGCCACCGCCTCCGGCGCCGACATCGTGCTGGAGAAGGCGCGGCTGTTCGACACGACCGAAGATGCCGTCGGCGACCTTCATCGCCTGTATGCCACCACCGCCCGTCATCGCGAGCTGTTGAAGCCGGTGGCCGCGCCACGCCACGCGGCCGCAGAGATGCGCCGCTTCGTGAGTGCGGGAGAGAAGGTCGGCGTCATGTTCGGGGCCGAGCGCACCGGCCTCCTGAACGAGGACGTGGTGCTGGCCCATACCCTCATCACCATTCCAACCAACCGCGCGTTCTTCTCCCTCAATCTCGGTCAGGCCGCGCTCCTGGTTCTCTACGAGTTCGGCATGGCGGCCGAAGGCGTGCCTCTGGGCGAGCATTTCGACATGGGCGGCAACCGTCCCGCCAACCGTTTCGAACTCTTCGGCCTGTTTCACCAGCTCGAGGCCGAACTGGACGAGTCGGGATTCTTCGATAACATCCCGACCAAGCGGGACTCCATCGTCCAGAACATCAGGAACTCGTTCCAGCGGGGGGCATTGCTGGAGCAGGATGTGCGGACGCTACGGGGGGTGATCAAGGCGATCGCCGGCAAGCGGATCCCCGGCAGTCGCCGGAAAACACCCCTAAAGGATTGACTTTGATGAAGTTTTGGGGCGGGCCGAAGGGCGTTGACCCTGGCGCGCCGCGTCACTATGTTCCCGCGTCCATTTGCCGGGCGGGTGTCGTTGCTCGCGGAGGACAGCATGGGCTCGCGCCCGTCAGTATCGCATCCCGGCGGGCCGGAGTTCAGCCGGCCGGTCGAGGTCGACCGCATCGGACCCGCCGGCCTGTCGCTTTCGATCGAGGCGGAGGAGGGTGAGCGGGCAAGGTTGGCCGAGCGCCTCGGGGTGAGGGAGATTCGCCGCCTGGAGGCGGATATCCGCCTGTCTCAGCGGGGTGCAGGCTTCGCGGTCGTGGCCGAATGGCGGTCGGAGATCGTGCAGGACTGCGTCGTGACGCTGGACCCTGTCGAGGCGCGGCTGGAAGGGAAGGAAGAGATCGTCTTCGGCCCGTCGGATGCGGATCACGCTCCGGGCGAGGAGATCGAGATCGATCCCGAGGAAGCCGATCCGCCGGAACCGATCGTGGGAGGGCGGATCGACCTGGGCGAGGTGGTCGCGGAGCAGTTGGCGCTCCACGTCGATCCCTATCCCCGCAAGCCGGGCGCCGTGTTCGAGGGGGAAGCCGCTCCGGGGGCCGAGAAGGCGAATCCCTTCGCCGTGCTCGGCGGATGGGGCAGGAAAGAGTAGAGTTGAGACGGTAGAGTTTCAGGGCCGCCCGTCCGGCCGACAGAAGCGAAGAGAACGATCATGGCCGTACCGAAGAAGCGTGTGACCAGCTCCCGGCGCGATATGCGCCGTTCCCACCACGCCCTCACCACCACCCAGTCGGCGGAATGCCCGAATTGCGGCGAGCTGAAGCTGCCGCATCATGTCTGCAAGGCCTGCGGCTATTACGACGGCCGCGAGGTGGTGGAGCCGGCCAGCCCTGTCTGATCCCGGCGTGATCAGGGGGGAGGGAATGAATTGACACACGGCGTGGTCATCGCCCTCGACGGGATGGGCGGCGACAATGCGCCGTTTTCTGTTGTGTCCGGTGCCGACATGATCCTGGAGCAGCACCCGGAGGTGCGCTTCCTGATCTTCGGCGACCGCGCGCGGCTCGATCCGCTGATCGCGGCGACCAAGCGGCTGAAGGAGCGCTGCGAGGTCCATCACACCACCGATCTCGTGCGCGGCGACGACAAGCCCGGCCAGGCCCTGCGCAAGGGCCGGCAGTCCAGCATGGGCCTCGCCATCGAGGCCGTGCGCGAGGGACGCGCCGTCGGCGTCGTTTCCGCCGGCAATACCGGCGCCCTCATGGCGCTCTCGAAGTTCGTGCTGCGCATGATGCCGGGCATCGACCGGCCGGCGCTCGCCTCGCTCATCCCGACGCTCAAGGGAGAGAGCGTGATGCTCGATCTCGGCGCCAATGTCGAATGCGACGCGCGCAACCTGATCGAGTTCGCCGTGATGGGTGCGCAGTTCGCCCGCGCGCTGCTCGGCCGGCTCAAGCCGACCATTGGCCTGCTCAATGTCGGCAGCGAGGAGTTGAAGGGCAACGACACGCTGCGCGAGGCGGCGGAAGCCCTGCGCGCGGCACAGGACCTGCCTTTCACCTTCCACGGCTTCGTCGAAGGCAACGACATCGGCGAGGGCACCGTCGACGTGGTGGTGACCGACGGCTTCACCGGCAATGTGGCGCTCAAGACCGCGGAAGGGACCGCCAAGCTCGTCTCCGGCTACATCTCCGCCGCTCTTCGCCGCTCCTGGGTGGCGAGAATCGGCGCCCTCCTGGCCCTTCCCGCGCTCAAGGCGCTGCGCAACCGGCTCGATCCGCGGGCCTATAACGGCGGCGTCTTCCTCGGACTGAACGGGATCGCGGTGAAAAGCCACGGCGGGATGGACGCCACGGGCTTCGCCGCCGCGATCGGGGTTGCCGTCGACATGGCCCGCAGCCGGATGGTAGAGCGTATCGCGGAGGATCTGCGGCGATTCCCCGTGAACCTCCTGGCGCCGCCCCAGCACCTGGTCACCACCCCATGATCCGTTCCATCATTACCGGTTGCGGCGGCTATCTTCCGGCCCGCGTGGTGACCAATGCCGAACTGGCCGCCAAGGTCGACACCTCCGACGAATGGATCGTGGAGCGCACCGGGATCCGCCAGCGCCATGTCGCCGCCGAAGGCGAGATGACCTCCGACCTCGCCCGCATCGCCGCCGAGCGCGCGCTGGCCGATGCAGGTGTCGGCGCCGATCAGGTCGACCTGATCGTGCTCGCCACCGCCACGCCGGACCAGACTTTCCCCGCCACCGCCGCGCGCGTGCAGGCCCAGCTCGGGGTCAGGCGCGGCGCCGCCTTCGATATTCAGGCCGTCTGCACCGGCTTCGTCTATGCGCTGGCCATCGCCGACAATTTCATCAAGGCGGGCCAGTCCAAGACGGCGCTCGTCATCGGTGCCGAGACCTTCTCGCGCATCCTCGACTGGGAAGACCGCACCACCTGTGTCCTCTTCGGGGACGGCGCCGGCGCGGTGGTGCTGCAGGCCTCGGAAGCACCCGGAGCCAACACGGACCGCGGTGTGCTTTCGACCCATCTGCATGCCGACGGGCGCCAGCACGATCTCCTCTATGTCGACGGTGGGCCGTCCTCCACCGGCACCACCGGCCACCTGCGGATGCTGGGCAAGGAGGTCTTCCGTCACGCGGTGGTCAACCTCTCGGCCGTGGTGGGCGAGGCGCTGCGGGCGAACGGCCTGCAGGCCTCCGATATCGATTGGCTGGTGCCGCACCAGGCGAACAAGCGCATCCTCGACGGGACGGCGAAGAAACTCGGCCTCTCGCCCGAAAAGATCGTCGTCACGGTCGACCGCCACGGCAATACCTCCGCCGCCTCGGTGCCGTTGGCATTGGCGGAAGCCAAGGCGGATGGGCGAATCCGCCCGGGGCAGCTTCTGCTGCTGGAGGCGATGGGCGGGGGGTTCACCTGGGGCAGTGCTCTCGTCCGGCTCTGACCGCAGCCGGCGTCGCGGGGACAACCCACTGACGCAATTGACGGTTTCGTGAACTGGGGGTAGCGTCCCGGCACACGTCGGGAGAGGACGGACAGCATGCCGGGGAACACGCTTACCCGCGCCCAGTTGAGCGAGGCGCTCTACCAGCAGGTCGGTTTGTCCCGCAACGATTCGGCCGATCTGGTCGAACTCGTGCTCGGCGAAATCGGTGAGGCCCTGGCCGCCGGCCAGACGGTGAAGATTTCCTCCTTCGGGTCCTTCCAGGTGCGCTCCAAGGGCGGACGCATGGGCCGCAACCCCAAGACCGGCGAGGAGGTGCCGATCCAGCCGCGCAAGGTGCTGGTCTTCCGCGCCTCGCATGTCCTCAAGGACCGCATCAACGGGGCCGAGCCCGCGCCGAAGTGAGCGAGGGCGTGGAAACGGTCGCCGTGGCCGGGCTCGACGCACCCGCGGCGGCGGGCTCGACGGCCAAGGCGTCGGATGCGTTCCGGACCATCGCCGAAGTGGCGGCCGAACTCGACCTGCCGCAGCATGTGCTGCGCTTCTGGGAGACCCGCTTTCCCGAGCTGAAACCGGTGAAGCGGGCCGGCGGGCGGCGCTACTACCGGGCGCGCGACATCGAGCTGCTACGCCGCATCAAGGCGCTGCTGCATGCGCAAGGGTTCACGATCAAGGGCGCGCGAAAGGCGCTGCGGGGTGCCGACCTGCCGCCGGCACCGCTGGAGGAGGAGGTCGAGGAAGCGCCGAAGGCACGGATCGACCGGGCCACCCGGCGCGCGCTCGAAGATCTCCTCGCCGAACTGGAAGTCGCGCGCGGCGTACTCGCGAAGGCCTGAACCGGCGCCGTCATCCTCCGAAGAGCGAGACATAGCCGCTCAGAAGAAGCAGGAGGCCGGCGAGCCGCTGCATCGGCCTCGCCGCCCCTGCTCTTTTCCCAAGGTCGCGCACGGTTCCGTTAGGACCGGGAGGACTTCTTCTTCCCGCCACCGGGTCCAGCGCCGAGTTCGGCACCGGTGGTGGGGTCGCTCGCCGGATCCGAGGCCGTGCGCGCGGCGACCGCTTCCAGCAGCTTCATGTCCTTGGCCGGAAGCTTCACCGTCGCTCCGCCATCGCCGCCGTCGACGGCGGCCTGCTCGTCCCGCTCGCTCACGACGTCCCATTGCCCGCCCTGATTCCACGGCCCGGTCGCCTCGATCTCCTCGCCCTGCGACATGTCGTAGTACTTGTCGGTGAAGTCGGGCATGCCGGGAAGCTTGCCGGGCGGGAAGTTCGGCTCGATCGAATAGAGCGCCTTCTCGAACGACTTCTGATGCGCGACCTCGCGCGTCATCAGGAAGCCGAGCGCATCCTTGACCCCGGGGTCGTCGGTGCAGTTGATCAGCCGCTCGTAGACGATCTTCGCCCGCGCCTCAGCGGCGATGTTGGATCGCAGATCGGCCGTGGGCTCTCCAATCGAATCGACATAGGCGGCCGTCCAGGGCACGCCGGCCGAGTTGATGAGCGCCGGCCCGCCGCCATAGAGCAGCGAGGTCGTATGGCTGTCGCCGCCCTTGTTCAGTTCCATGAACAGCTCGCCCTCGTTGCGCAGGCCTTCGGCGAGCTTTCCCTTCAGCCCCTTGTTCAGCATGCAGACGATCGACCCGATGATCTCGAGGTGGCTCAGCTCCTCGGTTGCGATGTCGAACAGCATGTCCTTGCGGCCCGGATCCTCCTCCGCGATCGCCTGCGTGAAGTAGCGCATGGCCGCCGCCAGTTCACCCTGCGGGCCGCCGAACTGCTCCAGCATGTAATTGGCGAGGACGGGATTGGGGTCGCTGACGCGCACGGTGTACATCAGGCGCTTGTTGTGCATGAACATGGGCGATCTCCTGTCGCGATTGCCCGATGTCAATCCTCCTGGCGCAGGCCCCGTTCCTACGGCCGAGTTGGCGACCGCAACGCGGCGATCGGACCTCCGCGTTCCAGCGTCGTCCGGATCACGCCGGCGAATTCCTCTCCACTCAGCCGCCGCTTGCGCGGGCGGCGTTCGGCCTCAGGGCTTGCGCGCCCCCGGTCTGGCGTCCGGGTCCCCGCCGGGGTGGCCGGAGCCGGTTTCGACGATATCGGCAAGGGGGGTCCCCTTCGGTGTCTCGGCGGGAGGCGGCGCATCGGCCCTGCGCCAGGGCCGCTGCGGGTTCGATGCCGTCTTGGGCGGTTCGGGCCGGTTCGTCATGATCGCGGCCTGTCGCCCTTGTCTCCCTGACCGGGCTTCACCGTCGTCTTCGCCGCCCGGCGCCGGTCGGCGGCGAGCGAGCGGCCCACATCGTCGGATTCCTTGAACCTGCCCTCGGCGTCGCGGCGCACGTAGCGCTTGTCGCTCCCGGTGTCGATCAGTTCGCGATCGCTCGCCATCGTCGTTCCTCCAGGAAAGCCGTCGGGAAGGTTGAACCCGCGAACCGCTCGAGCGTTCCCCGCGCCGACCGCGGCTAACCCTTGCGGCGGCGCGCCGGCTTCGGGGCCGCGGCCCTCGATGCCGGCGCGCTCTTCCTCGCCCGCTTCTTGACCGGCAGCTTGTGCACCGTGGCCGGTTCCTTCGGCTTGCCGCCGCGCGGCCCCTCGGCGGACAGGCTCCGCTTCAGCGCATCCATCAGGTTCACCACATTGGGCGCGCGTTCCTCGGGCTCGTCTTCCAGTTCCACACCCTTAAGCTTCGCCTGCACCAGGTCGCGGATGCGCTGTTCGTAGCGATCCTCGAAGTCCTGCGGGTCGAAGGCCGCGGCCTTGCTCTCCACCAGGGTCTTCGCCATCGCCAGCATGTCGGCATCGGGCTTGCCGGCCTCGATTTCTTCAAAGACGTCGGCGGCGTTCCGGATGTCGCTCGGTTCGCGCAGGGCGAAGGCGATCAGTCCCTTGCCCTCTGGCCGGATCGCGATCACCCGCTCCTTGCGGGAGAAGACCGCCCGGGTGATCGCGAACATCCCGGCCTTTCCCATGGCCTCGCGGATGACGGTGAAGGCCTCCATGCCCGCCTTGCCGTCGGGCGCGACGTAATAGGCATTGGCGAAATAGATCGGGGGCACGCTGTCGGCCGGCACGAAGCTCTCCACCACCATCGTGTCCGAACTCTCGACCTTGAGTTCGTCCAGTTCCTCGTCGGTCAGCGTCACGTAGCGGTCCTTGGCGAACTCATAGCCGCGCACCAAGTCGGATCGCTCCACCTCGTCCAGTGTCTCCGCGTCGACGACCTTGTAGCGGATGCGATTGCCGGTCTCGGGATTGAGAAAGTGCAGGTGGATGTCGCTCTTCTCGGTCGTGGCCGAATAGACCGCGACCGGGCAGGTCACGAGCGACAGCTTGAGGTGTCCGCGCCAATAGGGTCGCGGGCCGGTGCGGGGGGACGACTTGCGTCGGCGTGCCATCGGATCCTCCTTACGCGGCGAGCCGGCGTTGCCGGTCGCCGAGTTCCTGATCGACGTCGAAAAAGCCCTTCCAGGCGCCCGCACGGGCGCCGGGACCGGCCGCGAAGGCGCGCAGATGGAAGGCCTTGGGATCGAGGCCCGGCTTCACCTCGCTCCACCTTAGCGGCGCGGAAACGCTGGCGCCGGGGCGGGCGCGCGGCGAGAAGGCGGCGATGGCGGTGGCCCCGCGCCCGTTGCGCAGGTAGTCGATGAAGATCTTTCCCTTCCGGGCCTTCTTCGACATCACCGCGGTGAAGTCGCGCGGATACTTCCGCGCCAGGGCCTGAGCCAGGGATTCGCTGAAGGCCTTGGCCTCGGGCCAGCGCAGCGCGGGGCGCACCGGCACGACCACGTGCAGCCCCTTGCCACCGGTCGTCTTGCAGAAGCTCTGCAGCCGATGGCGCTTCAGGGCTTCCCGAACGATGTGCGCCGCTTCGACCACCCTGGCGAAGTCCATCCCCTCGTCCGGATCGAGGTCGAAGGTCAGCCGGTCGGGCGTCTCGATCGCGTCGACCTTCGCGCCCCAGGGATGGATCTCGATCGCCGACATCTGCGCCAGGGCGCGCAGGCCGTCGGCATCCGCGATGGTCAGGATGTCCTCGCCCCCGGCGCGTTCGCTTCCGATCGCGGCCGGGAAGCCGGGCGAGGCCTTCTTCTGGAAGAAGGTCTCCGCCCCGATCCCCTCGGGACAGCGGACGAGTGCCAGCGGCCGGCCGGCGATATGCGGCAGCGCCACTTCCGCCATCACGGCCCAGTAGGCGGCCAGGTCCTCCTTGGTAATGGCTTCCTGCGGCCAGAGCCGCTTCTCGGGGTGGGTCAGCCTGGTGGCTTCCTCGGTCCTGCTGCGCCGGGCGTCGATGATGGCGGGAACCTCCCGTGCCGGCGCCTCGCCCGCCGCGATCGCCTTGCGCCTGGGCTTCGGCTTCGGTTTCGCCTTGGACTTGGGCCTGGGGGCAAAGACGATGGAGGAGGGCGTCACCGCCTTGCCCGCTTCGTCCGGATCGCCCGGCGGGTCGCGGATCACGTCCACCGCCTCCTTGTCCTCGCGCAGGCCGAGAAAGGTCGCGTGCCGGATCACCTTGTCCGGCGTCCAGTCCAGGAACTGCAGTTCGGCCACGTAGTGGGGCTTAACCCAGTGAAGCCTCCGCGGCGGTCCTTCGCCGTGCACCATCAGCCGGGGGCCGATCTTGCGCGTGATCGCATCCAGCCTGCCGCGCAGGTCGGACAGCACGGTGTCGCTGAACCCGGTGCCCACGCCGCCGGCATAGTGCAGGTTGCCGGCCCTGTCGTAGTAGCCCATGTGCAGTGCCCCGAAGCCGGTGCGGCTGCCCTCGGGGTCGGTGAAGCCGATGACGACCAGCTCCTCGCGCTGCACGCATTTCAGCTTCAGCCACGAGCGGCTCCGGCCCTGGCGATAGGGCGCGGAGGCGTCCTTGCAGATGATGCCCTCCAGGTTCATCTGGCAGGCCTGCTGGCGGATGCGGTCCGGTATTCCGTCCAGATGTTCGCTGTAGAGAAGGCGTGGCGGCGGCCTGTCGCCGAGCAGTCCGTGCAGGGCCCGCTTCCTGTCGTCCTGCCGGCAGCCGGTCAGGTCGTGGCCGTTCAGGTGCATGACATCGAACAGGTAGTAGACGAGCTGTCCCGTGCGCTTCTCCGACAGCGCCTGCTTCAGCAGGCCGAAATCCGACCGGCCGTCCGGCTGGACGGCCACCACCTCGCCGTCGAGCCAAGCATCGGCACAGTCGAGCATCCCCAGCGCCCCGGCCAGTTCAGGCAGTTTGCCGGTCCAGTCGAGACCGTTGCGGCTGACGATCCTGGCATTGCCCGTCTGCAGCCGGGCGAGCATCCGGTAGCCGTCGAACTTGATTTCGGAGAGTTGGCCCTCCGGTGACGGTGCGGCCTCGACCAGGGTGGCGAGCTGAGGCTTGAAACCTGACGGGAGCGCGGCCCGCCGTGCACCCTTCAGGGCCGCCGGCTTCACGGGCTTCGGCGCCCTGGGCGGGGCCGGCACAGCCTTGCGGGCCGTCTCGGCGACGGCTTCGGCTTCCGCCGCCACGCCCCGCTCGCCGGCGACCCGGCTCCGCCGGCGCGGCTTCCCGGCGGCCGCGATCCCCTCCAGATCCCGCCCCGTCGTTATCGAAGATGTGTATTCGCGAACCACCGCATCGCCGCTGCCGGGCTGCGCCGCCTCGTCTCGATGCTTGATCAGCAGCCAGTTCTCGCCCTTCTCCCGCCCGCGGGGCTTCAGCCGCACCAGCACCCAGGAGCCCCGCAGCCGCTCGCCATCGAGGGTGAATTTGAGTTCCCCTTTGCGCAGGCCTTCGGCGGGATTGCCTTCCGGACGCCAGGTCCCGGTGTCCCACAGCATGACCGTCCCGCCGCCGTACTCCCCCTTCGGGATGGTGCCCTCGAACTCCCCATACGCCATCGGATGGTCTTCGGTGCGGGCGGCGAGGCGCTTCTCCCCGGGGTCGAGCGACGGGCCTTTCGGAATCGCCCAACTCGCCAGGACGCCGCCGATTTCCAGGCGGAAGTCGTAGTGCAGGCGCGATGCCGCGTGCTTCTGGACGAGATAGCGCAGCTGCGCCGAGGCCCGGGAGGCGACCTGCCCCGGCGGCTCCGCCGTTTTCGAGAAGTTCCGCTTGGCGTTGTAGGTGGCGATCGATCCGGGCACTGGCGTATCCCCTCCACGAGGCGAGACTCAGAACGCCGAAACGCCGCCTTCGTTCACCGCCGATGCGCCGGCGCGCGGCTTCCGCGGGCGGACGCCGCCTCCCGGGACCTCCCGCTCAGCGCGCCCGCTTCTCGATCAGCGCGGTCACCCGCTGCAAATGCGCCTGGACGACCGGCGCGATCTCCTCCGCGGCGGATCTCAGGGCGGGCGCGGTGCCGCCGGCCGCGTAGGCCCGGTGCAGCTGCAGCGCCTGTTCGTGCCCGGCCGCCTGTTCGGTCAGATACATGCGGTCGAACTCGGCACCCTGGGCGCGTTCCAATGCCTCCAGCCTGGCCTTCTTGTCGGCGTCCAGCGCCGGGGGCTTCATCGGAACACCGTCCTTGGACGCCGCCGCCTTGATGCGCTCGCTCGACTTCGCGTGGTCCTCGGTCATCATCCGGGCGAAGGCCTTCACCTCGGCATCGCTCGCCCGGTTCAGCGCGAGCCTGGAACTCTCGATCTCGAACAGGTCGCTCCTCCCCGCCTTCTCGACATAGGCGGTGGCCGAGCCGGCAGCGGGGGCGGAGGTGCCGGGCGCGGGCTGGGCCTCCGCCGACCGGATCAGGGCGGGCCCGGATACGGCGGCGGCAAGGGCATAGAGGGTCGCGGCGATGGCTGTGGTGTTTCGCATGGTGGGATCCTCGGGTCGTGTTGGTGTCGTGGCGGCCAACGGAACAACCCGGCTCGGGTTGCTACCCTCCAGTTGATGCACGGGGCTCGGGAACCAATCCGGGGCCCGCGACGTTCTCCCGCGTGTGCGGGCTTTTCCTGAGCCCGGGCGGATTCGCGGTCGAGCGGCAGGCGGCGTGGCATGGTTTCGAGGATCTCTGCGGGCGATGACCTTCCCTATGCGCAACTCGCTTTCCTCAAGGACGGCGCGGTGGCGACAACCGACACGGTGGAGGTCTTCGCCGGCTTCCGGTCGGTCGTCATCGGCGTGCCCGGCGCCTTCACGCCGGTCTGCACCGAGCAGCACGTCCCCGATTTCGTACGCAATGCGCCGAAGCTTCGGCAGGCCGGCTTTCAGAAATTGGTCTGTATCGCCCCGAACGACCCGTTCGTCATCGACAGTTGGAGGAAGCACGTCGACCCTGCCGGTACGGTCGCCTTCTATGCCGACGGCAATCTCGACTTCACGCGGCGGCTCGGGCTCGAGCGGCTGCAGCGCGACCTGTTCCTCGGGCTGCGCAGCGAGCGCTACATGCTGGTGCTGGACGGACTGAGGGTCAGACACGTCAGGGTCGAACCCACCATCACGCTCTATTCCTGCGTCCGCAGTTCGGACGCGCTCGACACCGAGTATCTCTAGCCGGCGACGCTTCGGGCAAGGGCGGGCGTCGCTTCCGTGTTGACCGGCATCCTGCGTTTCTCTAGGACAGCCGCTCGGTCGGAGCGTAGCGCAGTCTGGTAGCGCATCAGTCTGGGGGACTGGGGGTCGTGGGTTCAAATCCCGCCGCTCCGACCATTCGGCTCGAGAAGCAGCCGAGCCCGGGGACTCGGGAAAGTTTTGCATTTTAAGCAGAATTTGACTGGACCGCTCCCGATACTTCCCCTACAATAATTTGGTTGGAGTTGCAGCTCGGTTGTGCCTCGCTGTGGCGCCCCCGTGGAAACGCGATCTCGGCCAGAAGGTGCTTCGTCCGCGCCCGTCGCTGGGCGTTCGCCGGTTCAGTGCGCCGGCTCCGGGGACAAGAGGCCCGCTCCGGCGACACGGTGCGGACCGGCATCCGTTTGGCAGTCCGAACCGGCGCGGGCGCCGCCGTCGGGCCCGCTCTGGTCCGAACCGGCCAGGAGTCGGCTCGATCCGGTGAAGGGATGGCATCCAGCGGGCTCGAATTGGCGCGAATTGGCGCGAATTGGCTGGCCTCGACCGGTCTCACCCGCTTCGATCTCGTGCGATTAAGTTATTTGATTCAATATGTTAGAGGGGACATCACAGAGGAATCGAGCTTTGGGCGGAGGTTCGGCAGGCGTTGCCATCCCGCGGCTTGTCGCGGGCCTGGCGGACAGAATTGTCCGCGCGAAGCTCTGTCGGGTGGAAGGCCGGCGGAGAGCCCGGCCGACCGGCGGACAAAAATGTCCGCGCGCGCATTTTCCGCCGCGATGGGGCATGCTTTCGCCAATGACGTTTTCCGGGAGGAGGAAGAAGTGGCCCGCATGAAGTTCGGCGCGTTCCTGGCGCCGCATCATCCGATCGGCGAGAACCCGACGCTCCAGTTCAGGCGGGATCTCGATTTCGTCGCCCACCTGGACCGCCTCGGTTTCGACGAGTTCTGGTGCGGCGAGCATCACTCGTCGGGCTGGGAGATGATCGCCTCGCCGGAGATGTTCCTGGCCGCCGCCGGCGAGCGGACGGAGCGCATCAGGCTCGGCACAGGCGTCGTCTCGCTGCCTTACCATCATCCCTTCAACGTGGCGCAGCGCATCGTCCAACTCGACCACATGACCAATGGCCGGGTCCTGTTCGGAACCGGGCCGGGCGCGCTCCCCTCCGACGCCCGCACTTTCGGCATCGACCAGGTTCTGCTGCGCGACCGCCAGGACGAGGCGCTCGGCGTCATCATCCGCCTGCTCAAGGGAGAGCGTTTCAGCTACGACTGCGAGTGGTTCAAGCTGAACGATACCCAGCTGCAGCTGCTCCCGGTGCAGGAGGAGCTGCCCATGGCGGCGGCTTCCTCCATCAGCCCTTCCGGCATGCAGCTCGCCGGCAAGTACGGAATGGGCGTGCTCTCGATCGCTTCAAACTCGACCGACGGGTTGCAGGCGTTGCCCGTGCAGTGGAGCTTCGCGGAGGAGGCGGCGAAGAAGCATGGCAAGACGGTCGACCGGCGGAACTGGCGCGTGCTGGTTTCCTTTCATCTGGCGGAATCGCGGAAGGAGGCCGAGGCCGAAGCGGTCGACGGGCTGTGGTGGTGGCACAACGAATACCGCGTCCGTGTCCTTGCCCAGACCGGCGCGGTGCCGGTCGAGGACAAGTGGGAACTGCTTGCCCAGACCAACGGCGCGCGCGGATCGAACGTCGGCGCCGCCGTGATCGGCACCCCGGACGACATGGTGAAGATGATCCGCCACCTGCAGGAGCTGACCGGTGGCTTCGGCGTGGTCCTCGGCTTCGCCCATGACTGGGCCAAGCCGGAGGCCATGCGGCGGTCCTGGGACCTCTTCGCCCGCTACGTCATTCCGGCAGTCAACGGCACCACCCGCAACCTCCAGGCTTCGGCGGAGTGGCTGGTGGCGAACCGGGCGGAACTTGTGGCCGGCCGGGCTGCGGCCATCATGAACAAGGTCCAGGGAAATCCCGTGGCCGAGGCGGCCATGGCGGTGACGCTGCGGGAGATGCAGCAGGCGGCCCAAGGCGGCGGCTTCCGTCCCGGCATCGTACCGACGGCGGAGGACGTGAAGAAGGCGTCGGACTGACGGCGGCGTTTGGCATGGACTCTGCTCTGGCTACCGCCAGGGGCTGGCGTCGCACGGTCTGTCTCAGGGCTTCCTGTCCATGATGTTCAATTTCCGCCCATGCCTGCCCGCAGCTTGAGCACCGCGCCATGACCATCCCGATCCCGGCCGGGAAGGCCGGAGGGTGCACGGCGTGCGCCCGGACTGCCGGCGGTCGAACGCGGGTGATGGGGCCCGGACAGACGTCAAGGATCGACCGGGCGGGGGACGTGCGCACCCGCGCGCGCCTCCCTTTGGCCCCTCTCGACGGCAGGACAAGACATCAGGCAGCTTGAAGGACGATGGAAAAGGCAAGACTGGCCGTCGATATCGGCGGCACCTTCACCGATCTGGCCCTCGAATGGAGCGACCGGCGCTTCAGCGCGAAGGTGCTGACCACGCCGCGCGCGCCGGAGGAGGGCGTGCTGACCGGTATCGACGTCGTGCTGAAGCAGGCGAATGCGAAGCCCGCCGATCTCGGGATCGTCATCCACGGCACCACGCTCGCCACCAACGCGATCATCGAGAGGAAGGGGGCGAAGACCGCGCTGCTGGTGACCGAAGGATTCCGCGATTCGATCGAGATGGCCTTCGAGCACCGTTTCGAACAGTACGACATCTTCATGGACAAGCCCCCGCCGCTGGTGCCCCGGGACCTTCGCTTCGGCGTGCCGGAACGGCTCGACGGACGCGGCAACGTCCTGATCCCGCTCGATGAAGGGGCGGTCGCGGCGCTCGTGCCAAAACTCCGCGCCCGCGGGATCGCCGCCGTCGCCATCGGATACATGCACGCCTATCTGGACGGGAAGCACGAGCGCCGCACCCGCGACATCCTGCAGGCGGCACTGCCGGACCTGTCCATCACCCTGTCCAGTGAAGTCTCCCCCGAAATCCGCGAGTACGAGCGTTGGTCCACCGCGGTCGCCAATGCCTATGTCCAGCCGGTGATGGACAGCTATCTGGGGCGGCTGGACCAGGCGCTCGAGGCGCGCGGCTTCGCCTGCCCGCTGTTTCTGATCACCTCGGGCGGCGGCCTCGCCACCCTGGAGACCGCCCGGCGCTTTCCCATAAGGCTGGTCGAATCCGGCCCGGCGGGCGGCGCCATTCTCGCGGCCGGTCTCGCACAGCAATGCGGCATCGACAAGGTCCTGTCCTTCGACATGGGCGGTACGACGGCGAAGATCTGCCTGATCGACGACGGCGAGCCGCAGCATTCCCGCACCTTCGAGGTGGCGCGCCAGTACCGCTTCATGAAGGGGTCCGGTCTGCCGCTTCGCATTCCGGTGATCGAGATGGTGGAGATCGGGGCCGGCGGAGGCTCCATCGCCCATGTCGACAGCCTGTCCCGCGTGCAGGTGGGACCGGAGAGCGCCGGCTCCGAGCCCGGCCCGGCCTGCTATTCGCGCGGCGGCACCGAACCGACCGTGACCGACGCCAACGTGGTGCTCGGCCGCCTCGATCCCGGCTATTTCGCCGGTGGGACCATCGCCCTCGACAAGGGCCGGGCGGAGGCCGCGGTGGAGAAGTCCATAGGCCGGCCGCTCGGACTCGATCTGCTTGCCGGCGCCTTCGGCATCAGCGAGATCGTGGAAGAGAACATGGCGAACGCCGCGCGCGTGCATGCGGTCGAACGCGGCAAGGAACTGCAGGACAGGACCCTGATCGCCTTCGGTGGCGCCGCGCCGATTCACGCCGCGCGACTGGCCGAGAAACTCGGAATTCGGCGGGTGATGATTCCGGCCGGCGCGGGCGTGGGCTCGGCCGTCGGCTTCCTGATGGCGCCGGTGGCCTATGAAGTCGTGCGCAGCCGCTATGTCAGTCTCGATGCGGATTTCGCTCCGGACTTCGTCAACAGGCTGTTTGCCGAGATGCGGGCGGAGGCCGAGGCCGTGGTGAGGGCGGGCGCTCCGGAGGCGGAACTGGTCGAGACCCGCACCGCGGACATGCGCTATCGCGGCCAGGGCCACGAGATCACCGTCAACTTGCCCCTGGGCGCGTTCGACGGCAGCTCGCGTGCGCATCTGGTCGAACTCTACGAGCGGGCCTATGCCGGCACTTTCGGTCGCACCATTCCCGGCTTGGAGGTGGAGATCATGAACTGGACCCTCCGCCTCGCGGCCGCGCAGGCCTCGCCGCCGGCCTGCCCCCCCCAACCGGCCGATCTCGCCGCGGATTCGACCGGTACCCGGACCATGTTCGATCCGAGCGATCTCTCGATCGGCGAGGTCAGGATCTACCGGCGTCCCGACCTGCCGCCCGGCGCGGCCCTGACCGGGCCGGCCGTGATCGTCGAGGACGAGACGACGACCGTCGTACCGAAGCGCTTCACCGCGCGCATCAACGCCCTGGGCTGCATCATCCTGGAAAAGGAGGCCGCATGACCGCCAACGATCCGCTTTCGCCGATTCGCCTGCAGCTGATGTGGGACCGGCTGATCGCCGTCGTCGAGGAACAGGCGATGGCGCTGATGCGCACGGGCTTCTCCACCTCGACCCGCGAGGCGGGCGACCTGTCCGCCGGCGTCTTCGACCTGTCCGGTGCGATGCTGGCGCAGGCGGTGACCGGCACGCCCGGTCATGTGAACTCGATGGCGCGCGCGGTGCCGCATTTCCTCGCCCGCTTTCCGCTCGAGAGCATGAAGGAAGGCGACGTCTTCCTGACCAACGATCCCTGGAAGGGAACCGGGCACCTGCACGATTTCACTTTCGTCACGCCGACCTTCAGGCGCGGCAGGATCGTGGCGTTGTTCGCCTCCACCTGCCACGTGGTCGATATCGGTGGCCGCGGCATGACGGCGGACGCACGCCAGGTCTATGAGGAGGGCCTCTATGTCCCGATCATGCGCTTCGCCCATGCAGGCCGAGTGGACGAGACCCTGATAGACATCGTGCGCGCGAACGTGCGCGAGCCGGTCCAGGTCGTGGGCGACCTCTACTCGCTCGCCACCTGCAACGACATCGGTTCGAACCGGCTGATCCAGATGATGGACGAGTTCGGGATCGACGATCTGAACCGGCTCGGCAGCCATATCCTGGAGCGTTCCAGGGCGGCCACCCTCGAGGAGATCGGCAAGATCAGGGCCGGCACCTACAAGTTCAGCATGCGGATCGACGGGTATGACAAGCCTCTCGATCTCGCCGCCACGATGACCATCGGGCCGTCGGGGATCGACGTGGACTTCGCGGGTACGTCGGGGATCAGCGCCTTCGGCATCAACGTGCCGATCTGCTACACCGAAGCCTATGCCTCGTTCGGCGTTAAATGCATCGTGGCGCCAGGGATCCCGAACAACGAGGGATCCCTCTCGGCGATACGCATCACCGCGCCCGAAGGCTGCATCCTGAACGCCCCGCCTCCCGCGCCGGTCGCCACGCGGCATGTGACCGGACAGATGCTGCCGGACGTCGTCTTCGGCTGCCTGGCCCAGGCGATGAAGGGCGCGGTGCCGGCGGAGGGCACGTCGTGTCTCTGGAATCTCTTCGCCCTGGGTGGCCCCGGCCGCACGGATGCCGATCCGGAAGAGACCAAGGACGCCGTTCCCTTCAACGTGATGAGCTTCCATTCTGGCGGTACCGGCGCCCGCCCCGGCAAGGATGGCCTGTCGGCCACCGCGTTTCCGTCCGGCGTACGCAACATGCCGGTGGAAGTGAACGAGGCGATCTCTCCCATCGTCGTCTGGAAGAAGGAGTACCGCCAGGATTCGGGTGGCGCCGGGGCGTGGCGCGGCGGCCTTGGCCAGGTGATGGAAGTGGCGAACCTGGACGATGCGCCTTTCGCCATCAGCGCCTATTACGATCGCATCCGGTTCCCGCCGCGCGGGCGCGAAGGCGGGGCGAACGGCATGGCGGGGGCGGTCCGGCTCGGTTCCGGCGGCGCGCTTCGCGGCAAGGGTCAGCAGACCGTGCCGAAGGGCGATAGGGTGATCATCGAGATGCCCGGAGGCGGCGGCCTCGGCGATCCGCGCTCCCGCGACCCCGAAGCGGTGGCGAGCGACGTCAGGCTCGGCTTCGTATCGGTCGAGGCCGCGCGGCGGGATTACGGCGTCGTGGTGAGCGAGGACGGCGTGATCGATTCACGGGCGACGGCGACGCTTCGTGCCGCCGCCGCGGAGTAGCGGGAAGGCCAAGACGCGCATCGGTCCGATCGATCCGATGCGGGACATCGCATGAGGCTTTTCACACGACTATTGACCGGCAGGTAATTGCCGGCTCGGCCGGGCTCTGGCTCCCTGGCGCTCGACCGCTTCCTCCTCGTGATGGCGCGGTCTGGACGACAGGAGGGCTCGGCCCCTGGAACGCTGCGACCTCAAGCTGCGGCCTTATCCTCAGCTTCGGATTTCCGAAGCCGAAGTCGCGCTGCCGGCCCGCAAGCGCTGAGCCCTCGCAACCCCGAGCGAGAGAGGAGACCCGACGATGTCCAACGACCCCAACGCCGACCTGGTGAACCGCTATATCGAGATTTGGAACGAGACCGATGCCGCCTCGCGGAAGTCGCTCATCGCACGCACTTGGACCGAAGACGCGGTCTATGTCGATCCGGTGCTGAAGGGCGACGGCCACTCGGGCATCGATCGGATGGTGGCGGGCGTGCACGAGAAGTATCCGGGCCTGCGCTTCAGGTTGACCGGTGCCGTGGATGCTCACAACGACCGCCTGCGCTTTACCTGGGAGCTCGGCACCGAGGGTGCCGAGCCCTTCGTGAAGGGCACGGACTTCGGGGTGGTGGCGGGTGGCCGCTTGAAAGCGATCACCGGCTTCTTCGACCACGTCGCCCACGCCTGACCTCCGGCGCGACGGGAGGGCCGGACGCGGTCCTCCCGTCGGCCGTGCGTGCGCCTCGTCTCGCGCCGGCGGGGCGTGTGGCTGGCTACTGCCTGACCCGCGCCATGAAGTCGAGCAGCAGTCGCGTCACTTCCGCCGCCTGTTCCTGCTGCACCCAGTGGCCCGCGCCTTCGACCAGATGCACGCCCAGCATGCGTGTGCAGGCCGTCGTCCGCATGCGCTCGAGGGCGCCGGGCGACTGCTGGATGCCCCAGTCACTGGCCCCGGCGATGAAGCAGGAGGGAACGTCGATCGTCCGGCCGGAAAATATCTCGTAGTCCAGGTCGTAGGCGCCGGTGGTACGCACCCGATACCATTGCAGTCCGCCCTGGAAGCCGGTTCGGCCATACTCGCCGGCATAGAAGGCGAGCTCCTTCTCGGTAAGCCATCGGTTGGCTGCGATCTCGGCCGCGCTCGGCATCTCGTGCGCCACCGTCTGGGCCATGTCCTCGTGCAGGTCCATGACGTAGTAGGTCGGCAGCTTGGCCAGTTCCTCGGCCGTCCAGCCCTTGAGCGGGTAGGGTCTGTTCGCCTTCCAGTCGGCGCTCTTGTGGTGGTAGTAGGCGCGCAGGAAGGCATGCAGTCCCTGGGCGCAGTTCATCATGTCGTCATTGGCCGGCCGGGTGGAGTAGTACCACTGGTAGTGCTTGCGCGGGCGGGGCAGGGCGGCGAGGGCGGCATGTACGTCGGCGGCCTTCGGCTTCTCGACCGTAGCCTTGTCGGCGGTGTCGAAAGGAAGCGCCGGCGGGCCACCGAAGGGCGCGCTCATCAGCACCATGGCAGGGAAAATGTCCGGCCGTGCCAGCGTGCAATAGGCGGCGACCGGGGAACCGAAATCGTGGCCGACGACCGCGGCGACCGAGCGATAGCCGAAGGCGAAGACGAGGCCCATGACGTCGCGCAGGAGATTCGTGGCGCGGAACGGCGACAGGTCGTCGTCATAGGTACCCGCCCAGCCGGTCGTGCGGCCATAGCCTCGCAGATCGGGCGCAATCACGTGGTAGCCGGCGGCGGCCAGCGGCGTCATCACCTTGCGCCAGCTATAGGCGAGTTCGGGAAAGCCATGCAGCAACAACAGGCAGGGCCGGCCCTTCGTTTCGAACCCCGCCTCGAGCACATGCATGACGAGGCCGTTGCTGTTGTCGACGAAGCGGGAGCGGAGGCCCGCCGGCAGCAGGTCAGCGGATATCGGGCCGACGGTGGTTGCGGTCATTTCCATCCCCAGGCAGGTGCCCGCGTGAAGTATGCGGGCTTTCGTTGGGCATAGTGCCAGAGGCCCGCGGGCGGGGGAACGAAATCGCCCCGGGGGTTATCCGCTGATTTGGGGGAGAGTTGGAAAGGCGGTCCAATGCAGGACATCGAGGATCGAATCCATGAACAGGCCTGGACCCTATGGCTGGCAGCCGGCCGGAAGGGAAGGATGGAAGACTACTGGAACGAGGCGGCGGCCAGGCTGCTGGGCGACGACGACATCGGGGACGATGAAATATGGCGCCCGGCGGACGAGGAGCGCGCCGGGGCCGACCGCTGCGCGGCGGGCAACGACCCGGAACCGGAGGAGCTGGACGGGCCGGGTTCGTCGGAAGCACCCCGGTAGTGTGCATCCGCCTCCTCGTCGTGCTCGTCGCGGCACTCAGCTTCGCCCCTTCTTTTGCCCATGTCCTCGAGGCGGTACCCCGTCTGACCATCTGGTCGCCTGAGCTCTGGCGCGAGACAACCGTCTTCAATGCGCAGTATCGCTTCTTCGCCCTGGTGGGCGCCCCACTCGACGTGGCGGCCGTCCTAGTGCCGGCCGCTGCCGCGTACCGGCTGAGGCACCAAAAATTCGCACTGTACGGTGCGGCGACGGCGGCCATGCTCTTCGGCGCGGCGCTGCTGTGCTGGTTTCTGGTGGTCGCTCCGGTCAACGCCGCCTTCGCCGCCTGGAAGCCCGGTCCGCTTCCGGACGATTTCCCGAGCCTGCGGGATCGCTGGGAGTTCGGCCACATATTGGTGGCCGTACTCAAGGGTTCGGGGCTTGTAGCCGCGGCCCTGACCGCCGTTGGCCCTGACCGCTTTCATCGCGGGCCTGAATGACCGGCCAGACGGCGACGCGGGTGAGGCCGCCGGGGCACGATACGAGAGGCTCCTAGGGAAGCCCCTAGAGAATGGGGCTTCCCCTATGGCAAACCCTGCCGCCGAACCTGTGCCGGCTTCGCTACTCCGCCGGCTGCGCGGCGGCCTGTGCCGGCTTGGTACGCTTCTCCCAGAATGCCATCAGCTCGCCCACGATGCCGCGCCGGAAGGCCAGCACGATGACGATGAAGATGACGCCCTGGATGACCAGCACCCATTCGCCGATGCCCGCGAGGTAGTTCTGCATGGCGATCACGATGAAGGCGCCCAGCACCGGCCCGAAGATGGTGCCGATGCCGCCGACCAGCGTCATCAGGATGACTTCGCCCGACATCGGCCAGAACACGTCGGTCAGCGAGGCAAGCTGCATCACCAGCACCTTGGTCGATCCGGCGAGGCCGGCGAGCGAGGCCGAGAGCACGAAGGCGAGCAGCTTGTAGCGATCGACGTTGTACCCGAGCGAAGTGGCGCGGGCCTCGTTCTCGCGGATCGCCTTCAGCACCTGGCCGAAGGGCGAATGGATGATCCGGTAGACGAGCAGGAAGGCGCCCACGGCGACGGCGACCACGAAGTAATAGAGGTTCATGTCCGGCTTCAGGTCGATGATGCCGAGCAGAGGCTGGCGCGGGATCGACTGGATACCGTCCTCGCCGCCGGTGAAGGGCGCCTGCACGCAGAAGAAATAGACCATCTGCGAAAGAGCCAGCGTGATCATGGCGAAGTAGATGCCCTGGCGCCGGATGGCGATCCATCCGGCTGCAAGACCCAGCACGGTGGCGACCAGCACGCCTGCGATGATGCTGAGTTCGGCGGTCCAACCCCAGACTTTCAGCACATGCCCTGTGATGTAGGACGCGCCGCCGAAGAACATCGCGTGCCCGAACGACAACAGGCCGACGTATCCGATCAGCAGATTGAAGGCGATGGCGAACATCGCGAAGCAGAGCGCCTTCATGATGAAGACGGGATAGACGCCGACGAAGGGGGCGACCAGCAGGACGACGAGGAGCCCGATGGCGACGTAGCGGTTCATGCCGGATCTCCTAGCGCTGGGTGCCGAAGAGGCCGGCCGGCCGTATCAGCAGTACGATCGTCATGATGACGAAGATGACGGTCGACGAGGCCTGGGGATAGAAGACCTTGGTCAGCCCCTCGATCACCCCGAGGCCGAAGCCCGTCACGATCGATCCCATGATCGATCCCATACCGCCGATGACCACCACGGCGAAGACGATGATGATCAGGTTCGATCCCATGGTCGGATTGACCTGGTAGATCGGCGCGGCCATCACCCCGGCGAAGGCGGCGAGGCCGACGCCGAAGGCATAGGTGAGCGTGATCATGCGCGGAACGTTGATGCCGAAGGCGCGCACCATCGTGGGGTTCTCGGTGCCGGCGCGAAGATAGGCGCCCAGCTTTGTCTTCTCGATGATGAACCATGTGGCGAGGCAGACGGCGAGCGATGCCACGACGACCCAGCCGCGGTACCAGGGCAGGAACATGAAGCCCAGATTGGTGCCGCCCGGGAGGGGGTTGTCGTAGGGCTGGCCCGAGGAACCGAAACCGTAGCGGAACATGCCCTCGATGATCAGCACGAAACCGAAGGTGAGCAGCAGTCCGTAGAGATGATCCAGATGATAGAGCCGCTTGAGGAAGAGCTGTTCCAGGACGATGCCCGACACCGCGACGACGATGGGCGACACGATCAGGGCGAGCCAGTAGTTGATCCCGAGATACTGCAATCCGAACCAGGCGACGAAGGCCCCCATCATGTATTGGGCGCCATGCGTGAAATTGATGACGTTCAGCAGGCCGAAGATGACCGCGAGCCCGAGGCTGAGCATCGAATAGAAGGCCCCATTGATCAGGCCCAGCAGAAGCTGGCCAAACAAGGCCTGCGGCGCGATACCCAGCAACTCGAACATGCTCGCGGTCTCCCCCGTCCCTTATGCTAGCGTCACGACTTGACCAGCGGGCAACCGCCTTCGGCCATGGGCCGGAAGGCTTCCGCCGCCGGGATCGTCGTCAGAACCTTGTAGTAGTCGTACTTGTACTTGCTCTCATCGGGCTTCTTCACCTCAAGCAGGTACATATCGCGGAGGACCCGCCCGTCGGGGCGGATGCTGCCGTTCTTGGTCATGAAGTCGTTGATCGGCATCTCCTTCATCTTCTTGGAGACCGCCTTGGCTTCGTCGGTGCCGGCGGCTTCCGCCGCCTTCAGGTAGTGCAGCACGGCGCCATAGACGCCGGCCTGGATCATGGAGGGGACCATTCCCTTGTGCTTTTCAGCAAAGCGTTTGGTGAAGGCACGCGTCTCGTCGTTCAGGTCCCAGTAGAAACTCTCGGTGATGACGAGGCCTTGGGCCGTCTTCAAACCGAGCGCATGCACGTCGTTGATGAAGACGAGCAGGCCGGCGAGCTTTTGGCCGCCGGCCACGATGCCGAATTCCGCCGCCTGCTTGATCGAATTGATGGTGTCGCCGCCGGCATTGGCGAGTCCGATGATCTTCGCCTTCGAGGCCTGCGCCTGCAGCAGGAAGGAGGAGAAATCCGGGGTGGCGAGCGGGTGGCGGACCACGCCGAGCACCTTGCCGCCGCCCTCTTGGACGAACTTTGCCGTGTCGCGCTCCAGCGCATGGCCGAAAGCATAGTCGGCGGTGAGGAAGTACCAGGTATCGCCGCCCTGTTTCACCAGCGCCTTGCCGGTACCGTTGGCGAGCGCGTAGGTGTCATAGGTCCAGGCTATGCCGGTTTCCGAGCAGGCCTTGCCGGTGAGGTCGGAGGAGGCCGGCCCCGACATCAGGAACATGCGGTTCTTCTCGCGCGCCACCTCCTGCACGGCGAGCGCCACGCTCGATGTCGGAACATCGACAAGCGCATCGACGCCCTGCGTGTCGATCCACTGGCGGGCCAGATTGGCTCCGATATCGGGCTTGTTCTGATGGTCGGCGAAGATGACTTCGATCGGCTTGCCGGCGACCTTGCCGCCGAAGTCTTCCACCGCCATGCGGGCGGCGACAACCGAGCCCTGACCGGTGATGTCGGCATAAAGGCCCGACTGGTCGTTCATGACCCCGAGACGAACCACGTCGCCGGAGACCTGCGCCTGGGCGACGCCCGCGGCCAGAGCGAGCGCAGCCACAGTACCGAGCATCGACAGTTTCTGCTTCATACCGGTCCCTCCTGTTGAGGCGCCATGCCGATGCGGCTAGACGCCGAGATACTCGTTGAGCTTGCCGATATTCTTCTCGATCTCGCCCGCCGTCAGATGGTCGATGACGCGGCCATCCTCCATCACGTAGTGCCGGTCCGCGACCGTCGCGGCAAACCGGAAGTTCTGCTCGACCAGCAGAATGGTGAAGCCGCGCGCCTTCAGCGCCTGCAGTACCTCGCCTATTTTCTGCACGATGACCGGCGCCAATCCCTCGGTCGGCTCGTCAAGAAGCAGGAGTGTGGCGCCGGTGCGCAGGATGCGACCGATGGCCAGCATCTGCTGTTCACCGCCGGACAGCTTGGTCCCTTGGCTCTTGCGCCTTTCCTTCAGGTTCGGAAACAGGCCGTAGATCTCGTCAACGCTCATGCCGCCCGACTTCACCACCGGCGGCAGCATGAGGTTTTCCTCCACATTCAGGCTGGAGAAGATCGCCCGTTCCTCGGGACAGAAGGCGATGCCGAGCCGGGCGATGCGGTTCGAAGGCAGCCCCACGGTCTCTGTTCCGGCAAACCTCACGGAGCCGGTGCGCTGGGTCACGACGCCCATCACCGACTTCAGCGTCGTGGTCTTGCCGACGCCGTTGCGTCCGAGCAGCGTCACGACCTCGCCTTCGCGGATCTCGAAATCGACACCGTGCAGGATATGGCTCTCGCCGTAGAAGGACTGGAGGCCCGATACCTTGAGCAGAGGTTCAGCCATGTCCGGTCCCCATATAGGCTTCCTTGACGCGCGGATCCTCCGAGACCGAGGCATAGGGGCCTTCGGTCAGAACCTCGCCGCGCTGCAACACCGTGATCGTGTCGGAAATGTCTGCGACAACCTTCATGTTGTGCTCGACCATCAGCACGGTCCGGTTCTGCGCGACCCGACGGATGAGGGCGGATATCCGCGGAATGTCGCCATGGGCAAGGCCTGCCATCGGTTCGTCGAGCAGCAGCATCTCGGGCTCGAGCGCGAGCGTTGTCGCGATCTCAAGCGCGCGCTTGCGGCCATAGGCGAGTTCGGCCGCCGGAATCATGAGGTACTCGGTGATCCCGACATCCGAGGCGAGTTCGTCGGCGCGATCGTTCAGGGCATCGAGTGACGTGTCGGAACGCCAGAAATGGAACGAGGTACCGAGCTTCCTCTGCAGCGCCACGCGGATGTTCTCGCGCACCGTCAGGTGCGGAAACACGGCTGAGATCTGGAACGACCGTACCAAGCCCCGCCGCGCGATCACGGCGGGCGCCTCGCCCGTGATGTCGTGCCCGTTGTAGGTGATCTTGCCACGGGTCGGAATGAGGAACTTGGTAAGGAGGTTGAAGCAGGTGGTCTTGCCGGCTCCGTTGGGTCCGATCAGGGCGTGAATCGTATTGCGCTTCACGCGAAGGTTGACGTCACGGACAGCGACGAAGCCGCGAAACTCCTTCGTCAATCCTTCGGTCACGAGGATGTGGTCGTCGCCCATGCGAACGTATAGCCTCCCTATCCCTGGTCCGCGCGGCGCGCGGTGTCTCCCTGGCTCACACTATTCAACCTGCCGTACGGGTTGCCACGACACGACGTGACGGCGCAACCGGTCCGGCAGGACTGACTTTGATTGTTCGACGGCAGACGGCGTTCCCTTGAACGCGGGCTCGCCCGTATGGCTCCCTGGATCGACTCTCACTGTGACTTGCGCGCAATCTAGAGCGGGTTTTCGGATGCGGCAAGTTCTCTGCGATGCGTCACATGCTCGCCTCGCCGATCTTGGGCCATGGGATCGACAACGCCCTGGGCAGGCCAGCGCTGACGCCCGAAATCGAAAGGGCGCCTCCCGGCAACCGGCTGGGAGGGCTGGTGTCGATGACGGCACGACGGTTGCCGATCAGGGGATCCGCCGGGCGCTCGCGGCGCTCGCCTCCGGACGGGAAAGGACCGGAAGGACGTGATTTCCTCAGGGCGGATGACTCACGATGTGCAGGCACAGGATCTGGAGTTCGACTTCGAACCCCGACAGGGACGACTGGGATACAGAGCTCGGAGAAAGGGCCGCCGTTCATCGACCGGCGGCCCTCCTGAAAACTGGCTCCGCGGGCAGGACTCGAACCTGCGACAAGGCGGTTAACAGCCGCCTGCTCTACCGACTGAGCTACCGCGGAATAGGGGCGGGGGTATAGCAAGCGGATCGGGGGAATGCCAGCCCGAATCACGCGGTCCGGCGATCGCGAATCTGGGGTGCTACCAGCACGCAGACCAACGCGCCGACGATCAGCGCAAGGCCGAGGAGATCGATCGGCGAAGGGCTCTCGCCCAGCATCAGCATGCCCGACACGGTGCCCACGACCGGGATCATCAGGGTGGACAGGCCGGCAACCGCGACCGGGGTGCGGGCTACCATCCGCATCCACGCCCAATAACAGAACACAAAGCAGACAAACATGTTGTAGAGGAGCGCAAAGACCGGTGCCGGTGCCCAGTTCTGCGGCCTGTCCCAGTCGAAGACGGCGGCACCCAGGATGATCGGTAGTCCGCCGATCGCCATCTGCCATCCCGTATTGACGATCCCACCGACGGGCAGGGGAAAGCGCTTGAAGAGCACGGTTCCGATCGCCCAGCTGATTGCCGCACCGAGCATCAGCAGGCCGCCCGGACCGGTGGTGACGCCGGACCAGTCCGTGAGGATGAGCAGGCCGAGACCCGCAAGACCAAGCAACAGCCCGATTGCTTTCCAAAGATCGATCTTCTCCTGCAACACGAAGCGCCCGAGCAGGATCGCCCAAAGCGGCATCGTGAAGGCGATGACCGAGGCCCGTCCCGAGGGCAGGTGCGAGATGCCGTAGAGCGCCAGCACGTTCCAGCAGGTGATGTTGAAGAAGGAGATGAGCGCCAGCATCGGCACGGTTCGCAACGGGATGCGGATGCGCTGTCCCGCCATGAGCCCCAGTCCGAGCAGACAGAAGGCGCCGGCGGCGACACAGAAGGCCCGGAAAGTCCAAAGGGAGATACCGTCCAGGGCGATCTTCATCAGGGGCCAGTTCATGCCCCAGCCCAGAGTCAGAAGGAGAAGGAGGCCGATGTCACCGATGGAGACGGGGGGATAGGTCTGGAGAGGGCGGGCGGTCACGGCGGCGCATCCTGACAGTCCCGCGCGTGGGAACAAGCGCGAAAGTGCACGGGTCCCGTCCCGTCCGCGCGCATTGACGCGGCCGGTCATAGAGGATACGAGTCGCGTCGCGTGGTGATTTGGCCCGACCGGCTTGCGGCCACGTTAAACACATTCGCTAAAAGGTCGGGTGGGAAGGCTCCCACGGCGTGTCGACGCCAGAGCCTTGTATGCCCCCCGGCTGAGCGATGACGAGGATGGGGGCAGATATGAGTTCCGACACCCGCGACATCGAGGATCTGAAGCGGCGCGAGCACGACTGGCGCATGAACACGCGCCTCGTGCGTGGCGGCACCCGCCGCTCGCCGGTGGGAGAAGTGTCGGAAGCACTCTTCCTGACCGCAGGCTTCCGCTATGACCGCGCCGAGGATGCGGAGGCCCGCTTCAAGGGCGAGCAGGAAGGCTTCACCTACAGCCGGCTGGGAAATCCGACACTCGCCATGCTCGAGCGCCGACTCGCCCTGTTCGAGGGGGCGGAGGAATGCCGCGTCGTGGCCACCGGAATGGCCGCAGTCAACGCGGCGCTGCTGAGCCAGGTGAAGGCCGGCGACCGGGTCGTCGCCGCGCGCGCGCTTTTCGGTTCCTGCCGTTACATCATCGACGAGCTGCTGCCGCGCTTCGGTGTCGAAACCGAGCTGGTCGACGGCCCCGATCTAGGCCAATGGGAAAGAGCCCTGGCCAAGGGCGCCCGCTGCGTCTTCCTGGAAACGCCGGCCAACCCGACGCTGGAGATCATCGACCTGCCCGCTGTGATCAAGCTGTCGCATGCGGCGGGCGCGCGGGTGGTGGTCGACAACGTTTTCGCCACCGGCCTGCTGCAGCGTCCGATCGAACTGGGTGCGGATGTCGTCGTCTATTCCGCAACCAAGCACATCGATGGCCAGGGCCGCTGTCTGGGCGGCGCGATCCTGTCGTCGAAGGAGTTCGTCGACAACGTGCTCACCAACTTTCTGCGTCATACCGGGCCGGTGATGAGTCCCTTCAATGCCTGGGTGCTGTTGAAGGGCATGGAGACGCTGTCGCTGCGATTCGAGGCCCATTGCCGCGCGGCGGCCAAGGTCGCCGACTGGCTTGCGGGTGCCAGGGGCGTCACCAAGGTGCTCTATCCGCATCGCCCCGATCACCCCCAGGCCGCGCTCGCCCGGCGGCAGATGAAGGCCGGCGGCCCGCTGGTGGCCTTCGAAGTGGCTGGGGGGCGTGAGGGAGCGTTCCGGTTTCTGAACGCGCTCCGGGTGATCGACATTTCCAACAATCTGGGCGACACGAAGAGCCTGATCACTCATCCCGCAACGACGACGCACCAGCGGATCGCCGCCGATGAACGCACGGCGCTCGGCATCGGTGAGGGATTGCTCCGTCTGTCTGTCGGCCTCGAGGATGTGGAGGATCTACTCGAGGACATGGATCAGGCGCTCAAGGCCAACTGACCGCCACCCGAGAGGCCATCATCGGCACGGATCATCCAAACCTTGCCACACAAAGAAAAAGGGCGGCCATCCAGTGAGGATGGCCGCCCTCGGGGAAGCCCCCGGATCTTCTGAACTTACTTCTTCAGGAAGATCTCGGCACGGCGGTTCTGGTCGTTCCGCTCGCCATCGGCGGTCGGGACGCGCGGCTTGCTCTCGCCGAACCACTCGGTGGTGATCTGGTCGGTCCGGATGCCCTTCTGCATCAGATAGGCCTTCACGGCGCCCGCACGGCGCTCGGACAGACGCTGGTTATACGTGTCCGACCCCGACCGGTCCGTATGCGCCTGCACGTCGAACCGGGCAACACCGGTGCGGCGGAAGTCCGCAATGGCACGATCGATGACTTCTGCCGCCACCGGCGTGATGTCGGCGCGGTCGAAGGCGAAGAACACGATGTACACCTCAGGCACTGCAGCCTGCGGAGCCGGCGGGGGCGGCGGAGGCGGCGGCGGAGGGGGAGGCGGCGGGGGCGGCGGAGCCGCGACCGGCGTCGGAGCGGGTGGCGGAGGCGGCGGCGGCGCGAAATGATAGGTAAAGCCGATCAGCGCCGTATGGTTGACGTTGTCGACCGAGCCGGGTGCCCCGGCCACGGTGGTGAAGTCCAGCTTCTCGGTCCGGAAATAGCGGTAGCTGGCGTTCAGGGTCCAGTTCTGGTTCAGCGAGTAGCGCACACCCGCGATGCCCTGATAGGCGAAGACGTTGTCATCGGCATCGCCCAGCACGGCGTGCGACAGGTAGGTGTGGGCCACACCGGCACCGGCACCCAGATAGACCGAGAAGGCCGACTGCGGGAAGAAGTCGATGATGGCATTGGCGAGCAGGCCCGCCGTGCCGCCGTCACCGCCGCCGAACGCCGGATGCGAGGCGCGGTTTGTGCGGAAGCTGCCTTCCGCCTCCAGGCTCAGGTAGCCCCAGCGATAGCCGAAATTGGTCGCAACGGCGGGACCGTTGTTGAAGTTGAAGCTGTTGTCGTCCTCACGAAGATTGAGGCCGGCGCCGGCACCAACGTACCAGCCCGTGGCCGGACCCATGCCTTGCGCGACGGCGATTGCCGGCGCCAGGAGCATCGTCCCGCCTAGCAAAAGCCCCAGGGTTCGCTTGTTCATTGCACCGCCCGCTAACCGATTGGAAGGAAAGTAGATCGACGAAACCATGCCCCACCTCTGCCTTTCTGTCGAGGTTCGTAACGACCACATCGGGCGCAAGCTCCGGGGAGCGATGACTTTATTGCCGGGGTGTGGTCTAGTGGCCACAGCCCCTTCGGGAACCCTGGACGGGCCGGAGCGGGGCGGTGCGGGTTCTGGACTTCGATGCCAACCGGCCGATATTCGCCGTCTGGACCGGATCATTCTCGCAAGCCCAACAGAGATCGCGATCTGATGTATAGCGCCACTACACGCGGAATAACCGTCAGCGTCAAGCCGACATATCTGGAAGACCAGTCGCAGCCGTCGGAGCGGTATTTCGTATGGGCCTATCAGGTGCGGATAGAAAATAGAAGTCATCTCACCGTACAGCTGCGCACGCGCTACTGGCGTATTACAGACGGCGCCGGGCGATTACAGGAAGTGCGGGGCGATGGAGTCGTAGGTGAGCAACCTACATTATCCCCGGGCCAGGTTTTTGAATACACCTCCGGCTGCCCACTCGGCACGCCGTCCGGGATCATGGTGGGGAGCTACCGGATGCACGCCGCCTCGGGGGAGGCGTTCGACGTCGCGATTCCGGCCTTCTCGCTCGATTCGCCGCACGAGACGCCCCGGCTCAACTGAGTTTCCAGGAGAGGAAATGTCTGATTTTGCGTTGAAAAACAAGAACCTGGCGCGCCCCAGCAAGGCGGAGGCCGAGGAGGCTGTGCGTGTGCTGCTCCGCTATGCGGGCGACGATCCCACCCGTGAGGGCCTGGTCGGCACGCCGGATCGCGTCGTGCGGTCCTATGACGAGTTCTTTTCGGGCTATCGCATTGATCCGGAAGAAATCTTGGCGCGGACCTTCGAAGAGACCGACGGCTACGACGAGATGATCGTGCTGAAGTCCATCCGGTTGGAGAGCCACTGCGAGCACCATCTCTTACCCATCATTGGCCATGCCCACGTCGGCTACCTTCCTGCAAACAGGGTGGTCGGCATCTCCAAGCTCGCCCGCGTCGTCGATGCTTATGCCAAGCGCATGCAGATCCAGGAAAAGCTGACGGCGCAGATCGCCAATACGCTGCAGAAGGTCTTGAACCCCCGCGGCGTGGCGGTCGTGATCGAGGCGGCGCACGAATGCATGACCACGCGGGGTGTGCACAAGCCGGGCGTGACCATGGTGACCAGCCGGATGCTCGGCGCCTTTCGCGACGATCCCCGGACCCGTCGCGAGTTCCTCGCCATGATCGGCAACCCGCCCGGGGTGGCGCCCTGATGGCGTCCGTACCGCGTAGCGACACCGTCGAGATGATCCGTCGGCTGATCGCGTTCGACACGACGAGCCGCTTGTCGAACCTCGAACTGATCCGCTTCGTCGCCGAATACCTGGAGCAGCACGGGGTTCGCTCCACCCTGGTGCATGACGCAACCGGGACAAAGGCGAACCTGCTCGCCACCGTGGGCGCCGGCGAGGGCGGGATCGTCCTCTCGGGCCATACCGACGTGGTGCCCGTCGACGGGCAGCCTTGGGACACGGATCCGTTCGTCGTGGTCGAGCGCGACGGCAAGCTCTTCGGCCGCGGCACGTCGGACATGAAGAGCTTCATCGCCGTCTGTCTCGCCGCCGTGCCGGCGATGACGAGGCGCAGACTGTCGGAACCCGTGCACCTGGTGCTCTCCTATGACGAGGAGGTCGGCTGCATCGGCGTCGGCGGGATGCTCGATCATCTGAAGCGGAGCGGAATCCGACCCCGCCTCGGCATCATCGGCGAACCGACCGAGATGGGGGTGGTCGACGCCCACAAGGGTGGCAGAGCCTATGAGACGACCGTTGTCGGTCTGGAGGCGCATTCCTCGCAGCGTCATCTCGGCGTCAGTGCGGTGGAAACGGCGGCGGAGCTGATCGGCGAACTGATGCGCATCCAGGCGGAGTATGAAAGCCGCGACGTGCCGGGAGCGACGCGCTTCATGCCTCCCTATTCCACGGTGCATGTCGGAACGATCAATGGCGGTACCGCCGGAAACATCATGGCCCGCTGCTGCAGCTTCCACTGGGAACAGCGTTCGCTGCCACATACCGACATGGACGAGGCGCATGACCGTCTGCAGCGCTACGTGGCCGAAAAGGTGCTGCCGCGCATGCGCCGGATCCATCCGCAGGCGAGCGTCACCACCCGGGTGCTGGCAGCCGTCCCGGCTCTCGTTCCCGACGAAGGGTCGCCGGCCGAAGTGCTCGCCAAGTCGCTGGTCGGGTCCAATGCCACCGAGGCGGTCGCCTACATGACCGAGGCAGGCCTGTTTCAGGAAGCGGGTATCCCCGTCGTCGTCTGCGGCCCGGGCAACATCCGCGAAGCGCACAAGCCGAATGAGTTCATCGAACTGGAGCAGGTCGCCGCCTGCGAGACCTTCGTCGACAGGCTGATCGACCGCATCTCCGCCTGAGGAAGGACCGGATCATTCCCAGGCGTCGATGATCTCGTCCACCACGGCGAGCTCGACTTGGTGGCGGAGGCGCTCGCGATAGAAGGTCAGAACCGCGTCATGCGTCTGGTCGTGCGAGCCACAGAGGGCGTCGGCCGCGACGACCACCCGGAAGCCCCGATCGATCGCACCCAGCACCGTCGCCAGCACGCAGACATCTGTTTCCGCGCCGCTGATCACCACGCTCTCGACCCGTCGCCCCGCAAGCAGCGCGGCGAGCCGATACCCGCTGAACGGCGAATAGACCGGCTTGTCCAGAACGACGGCGGGGGGAACCAGTTCGCGCAGCGGCTCCATCAGCTCGAGAAGCGCCGGATCGACCCGCCCCGGCGCGAGCGCCCGCCACCGCTCGAAGTAGGCCCGCCAGATGCCGGGCGCCGCCGCGCGGTCGGCGGGAGGGATGAAACGGGTGAAGACGGTCGCTTCCGGCCGCCATGCGGCGAGGCGATGTACCGCCGGCAATACGCGCCGGGCCCATGGGGTGTGCCACGGACTTTCTGGCCCGAGCAGATTCTGCATGTCGATGCACAGATGCGCGGTAGCGGAGGTCAACGGACCGAAGCGTATGCCGGACATGGCGCAGCAGGGGCCGGGCGCCGGCGGCGCCCGGCCGCCGTCGTGAGCTCGACGGTCACATGCCGGTGGCGGCGCCCTGATAGGCCGGCGGCGTGCCACGGCCGATCTTCGCGCCGGTGAATGTCCGCGTCTGCGGCTGTGCGGCGCCATCCTGAGCGAAGGCCTGCTTCAGTTCGGCCTTTCGTGCGGCCATCTCCTGTCCCAGGGCCATCAGGTCGACACCGCCCTTCTTGGCCTGCGCGAACACGCCCTTGCCCGGCTTCTCCTCCTCCTTCACGTGGTGCTTGATCTCTTCAGACAGGACCGAGACCTTGGCATCGAAGAAGTCGTCGCCGGGCTTCCCCATCAGGATCTCGGCGATTAGCACCTTGGCACCGTCATGCTCCACGTAGGATTCGTCCATCAGGTCGTCTTCCACGGCGCCACGGACGGCGGGATAAAAGATCTCCTCCTCGATGATCGTGTGGATGATCAGTTCGTTGCAGATCTGCTTGGCCAGCGCCGCCTTGCGGTCGTCGCCGCGGGCCTTCTCGAACTTCGAAAACAGCTCCTCCACGGCGCGATGATCCGCCTTCAGGAGAGAGATCGCATCTGGGGTCTTTTCCTTCGCCATGGGCAGGCACCTCGTCAGGGGTTTATCCGCCCTAGCTGAACGCCGGTCCGCATTCTTCGTTGCAGCCGCCTGAACAAACGGAGCTCCGGTCCGTTGCAGTCGAGGCATGAGACGGTTGGAGAGCACGATGCTGCCCATTCGGAAGCGGTACGGCTATGCCTGGGTGACACTGGGCTTCTTCCTCCTCTCCCTGGTCGGCCACTGGCTCTTCGGCTGGTTTGCCTATGTCGACGAGCAAGAGGCTTTCGCACGGCCGATCAGCATCGGCGGCTACGCCATAGAGATGGCCCGCGACACGTTCGAGAACTGGCAGTCTGAGTTCCTGCAGCTGCTCTGGCAGGTCGGGGGGCTGGCCGTCCTTCTTTATGCCGGATCGCCCCAATCGAAGGAGGGTGGCGACCGGATGGAGGCCAAGATCGATGCGCTGCTGCGGGCCGTCACCCCGGCGCAGGCGGAAAGAATCATCGGCCGGCTCGACACCATCTATGCGGGCCGGGATGCGGATGCGACCGGCATCGTCCGCGCGGAGGTCCGATGACCGGCGCCGCCGAGGCTTGCCTCCTCTACGTCCTGCTTCCCGCCTGGATCCTGGCCGGCGCAGCCGACTGGGCCTGTCACTACAGGGCACGAATCGAACGCACGACAGGCTGGCGCGAATCCCTGATCCACCTGGCCTTGCTCGCGGAGGCCGGCATCGCGGTGCTCGCCGGCCTGCTGTTCGAGGTCACGGGCGGCGTGCTCTTTCTCATGATCATCTGCTTCGTGGCGCACGAGATCACCGGCTACCTGGATGTGCGCTATGCGAGTGCGGTACGCGGTGTCTCGCCCCTGGAGCAGAAAGTGCACGACTACATGATCGCCGTGCCCTTTGCGGCCCTCGTCATGGTGGCGGTGATGCATTGGCCGGCCGCGCAGTCGATCGTGGGTGCGGGGCCGGAGGCCTTCGACGCATCGTTCAGGCTGAAGGCCGACCCCCTGCCGATGGGCTACGTGGCCGGCATTCTTCTCCTGATTTCCCTGTTCAACCTGCTGCCCTACGCGCAGGAGTTCTGGCGCGGGCTGAGGGTGGCGCTGGTAGCGAAGAGGCGCGAGCCGCCTCCCGGGCGAGCAGCGGCTGAACCGAGGAAAGGTTGACTCGCGGTCGTATGACCGAACTCATCCCCCGGTCCTCGGTCCCGCGGCCAGCCGCTTCGCAAGGTCCAGATGCCGCTGTACGGCGGGCTCGATCGCTGCGGCCGCCGCGCTCAGGGCCGTATTCTTGCCCTCGCTGGCGAAGTGCCGGTGCAGGGCAAGGACGCTCGCGTGCGCCTCGACCTGCATTTGCAGATAGAAGACGTCGAAATCCTCCGGTGCTGTCCTTTCGAGCGCGCCGAGCTTCGCCTTGCTCTGGGCATCGAGCGTCACCTCCAGGGGGGGCAGGCCGTCCCTGCGGGCGGCGGTCCGCAGCATCTCGGCCGACTTCGCGTGATCTTCGATCATCGTCTGCGCGAAGCGCCTTACGTCCTCGCGACGGGACCGTTCCAGTGCGATCTTCGCGCTCTCGCGTTCGAGCAGATCCGCGACCGCGGCGTGCCGCAGGTAGTCCTGGGCCTGCGCCAGGGCGGCGTCGGCACTCGCCCGGACCGCCGGCGCCTTTTCTTCGGCCGGGGTGCGAGCGGCGGGGAGCAGGACCGAGATGCCGAGCAACAGCCCGGCCAGACGGGATAAGCGGGCCATCGTGGGGCTCCGGAATAGTTTCCTCGGAAGAGGAAACAGGCGGTGGCAACCGATGTTCCGGCGACGCTATGCACCGGTCGCGGCCGGCCTGGGGCCGCCGGCCGGGCGGTCGCTGATGGGAAAATGCATCGCCGCCGCGACGAAGCCGGCGATGGCGGTTGCGATCCAGAGCGCACCGTAGGAGCCGGTGGCATCGAAGACGACACCACCCAGCCAGGCGCCGAGGAACGACCCCACCTGATGCATGAGAAAGCAGAGGCCGAAGAGCAGCCCCAGATGATCGAGCCCGAAAACCTTGGCGACCAGCCCGCTCGTCAACGGCACTGTGCCGAGCCACAGGAGTCCCATCGAAGCGGCAAAGAGCAGGACGCTCGTCTCGCTCGGCGGCGTCAGGAAGAAGACGGCGAGGGCGCTTCCCCTCAGCACATAGATCCAACCCAGCACGTGCTGCTGACGGAACCGGCCGCCGAGCCAGCCGCAGGCCCAGCTCCCGATCATGTTGAAGAAGCCGATGAGCGCCAGTGCCGCTGCGCCGAGACCGGCCGGCAAGTGACAGAGAGCCAGATAGCCCGGCAGATGTGTGACGATGAAGGCGAGTTGGAAGCCGCAGGTGAAGAAGCCGATCGTGAGGAGGGCGTAGCCGGGATGGTGCGCCGCTTCCCGCAGGACGTCGCGCACCGCTTGGCGCGGTCCGACGCGGCCGATCGGCGAGGGGGGGCGGGCGCGATCGAGCACGCGGCCGAGAGGCGCCGCGGCGAGCATGAGCACGGCGAGCGTCAGCAGGGCGACCTCGATCCCGCCGATCTCGGTGACCTGCTGGGCGAGCGGGACGATCAGCATCTGCCCGACCGATCCGCCCGCGCTGGCCAGGCCGAGGGCTACGGAACGCTTTTCAGGCGCGGCCGCACGGCCGACGGCGGCGAGTACCACCCCGAAGCTGGTGCAGCTTATGCCGATCCCCACCAGGAGGCCCAGGCCGATGACGAGTGCTGGGCCCGACGGCACCAGGGCCGCGATCGCAAGACCGGCCGAGAAGGTGGCTGCGCCGAAGGCGACGACCGGCGTCGCGCCGTACCGGTCGGCGGCCGCACCGGCGAAAGGTTGGGCCAGGCCCCAGACCAGGTTGTGCAAGGCCACAGCGAAGGCGAAGAGCGTTACGGGTACGCCACGATCAAAGGAGAACGGCCCCAGGAAGAGACCGAAGCTCTGCCGCACACCCATTGCGGCGCTCATCGCCGCCGCGGCGGCGACGATGATCAGGATCAGGGCGTGGGGTGACGGCATGCGTGTTCCTCCGGAGCGAAGGAACTCTGCGAAGCATCGGAGCAGGCGACAAACGAGAAGCGTTCGCCGCCGGGTGAAGATCGCTCATCCCGTCAGGCGCGACCGGGGCACCCGCATTTCCTCTTCCAACCATGTCCGGAAGGCGACCAGATCCTTGCGTCCTGCCGCCGCTTCGGCACCGAGCAGCCAATAGCCGGTGGCGCTGTCGGTTACGTAGGCGGATGCGGTGACGAGACTACCGGCCTGCAGTTCGCGTTCCGCCAGCGGCAGACGGCCGATGGCGACGCCGAGTCCGGCAGCGGCGGCGTCGAGAGCCAGGTGGATCGTGTCGAACCGCAGGCCTCCGGCGAGCTCAATATCGCCCAGTCCTGCACCGGCGGCCCAGGAAGCCCAGTCCTCACTCGCGGTCGAGACGTGGATGAGCGTCGCCCGCCTCAGATCGATGCTGCCATCGGCGCCCTTCCGCCCGGCGAGATAGCCCGGCGCGCAGACCGGCACCAGCTTCTCGCCCAAGAGAAAGGTCGACCACAGCCCCGGCCAAGGCCCGGCACCGATGCGGATGGCGAGATCGACGCCGTCGCCGGGAAATCCGATCTGTCGCCGCGTCGTGTCGACGCTTATTCCCAGTTCCGGAAATCGCTCGCGGAATCTTGCAAGCCCGGGCAGCAGCCATCTGGCGGCGAAGGTGGGGGCGCAACTGATGCTGATCGACCGGTCCGCCCTGAGGCTCGGCAGCCGCTGGGTGCCGATGGCGACCAGCGACAGCGCCTCGGAGACATAAGGAAGAAATTCCTCGCCCTCGCGGGTGAGCGACAGGCCACGCGGGCCGCGCAGGAAGAGTTGGACGCCGAGCCAGCCTTCCAATCCGACGATGCCGTGGCTGACGGCGCTGGGCGTCAGGCCCAGTTCGGCAGCCGCCATCTTGAAGCTCTTGTGGCGGCCCGCCGCCTCGAACAGGCGAAGCGCAGGCAGGGGCGGGAGACGGAGCGGCATGGGATCGCGGAGGTGGCTCTCGCGACCCGAATAGCATGGCGCCAGCCGCCGGGAAACGCCGCGGGCAGCAGCCCCGACGGGACGCCGTCAGCGCAGATAGGCGCCGAGATAGGCCGGCATCAGCTTGTCGAATTCCTGTTCCAGCGAGACGATCAGATTGCGCGAGAGCTGCAGGAACACGGCGTCCCGATCATCGAGGCTGGCCTTCTCCGGTACCGTCTGGGTCGAGGTCGCGGAAGCCGTGATCTTCGATTCGACGACACCGCCGAAGGTGACGATCTCGAGGGTGACGGCCAGGCGCGCGTCGTAGCGACGATCCTGCTGCTTGGTGAAGAAGCCGGTGAGGCCGCCCTCCTTGGGTAGATCCACATCGACGACGGAAGCGATGTCGATGGTGAAGCGCGCGGTTCGGGCGGTTCCCTGGCCTGTGGGTATCAGCCGAGTATTGGCCCAGCGCGCGGCGAGACGGGCCGGCGGTTCGGCGAAATGATGTTCGACGTTGGGCGATGCGAACGGCGGTTCATAGCGGTCGACCACCGCGAGGGAGGCGACGTCGATCCGATAGGGCGCCCGATAGCCCAGATCGAGCGTGCTCGGCGCCGCAGCGAAGGCTCGCGGCAGCGGCAGGACGATTGCCGAGCCGCCGGCCGCCAGAAGTCCCCGTCGCGTGATGGTCATGGTCTTTCTTCCGCCTGGTTTGCGTTCCGGCACGGGCCACCCGTCGAGCACTGATTACCCGCGGTTGCGGCGAAATCAAGGCTCCGGCGGCGACGCGCGATCCGGGGGCAAACGTGCGGGGACCGCTCAGGTTCCAATCTCGGACGGGTCGAAGTGATAGTGCGTGCTGCAGAACTCGCAAGTGACGCGGATGCGCCCGTCGGCGATCGTCATGCCGCGGATATCCTCCGGCGGAAAGCTCTTCAGCACGGTCATGACCCGTTCGCGGTCGCAGCGGCACTTCGCCTGGACCGGGTGTGTCGGATAGACGCGCACACCTTCCTCGTGAAACAGCCGATAGAGAAGGTCGTTCGCGGCCAGGCCGGGATCCAGCAGTTCGCCGTCCTTCACCGTGTCCAGCAGGATGGTGGAGCGCGTCCAGTCCTCCTCCGCCTTCATGTCGCGCATTTCGCCCGGCCCCTCGGGGGGGAGGCGTTGCAGCATCAGGCAGCTCGCGCGCCACTTGCCGCGATGTTCGCCGGCGGCCAGGCGAAAGGCGGCGTTGAGCTGCTCCGACTGGCGAAAGTACCGGTCGGCAGCCTCGCCCAGGGTCGTGCCCTCGATCGGCACGATCCCCTGGTAGCGTTCCATGTCCGCGCCCTGGTCGATGGTGAAGGCCAGATAGCCGCTCCCGAGCAACCTCGACAGGTCCTCGGTATCGCCGAGGGCTTCGACCGCGGCGCCGTCGAAGCTGGCATAGCCGCGCAGATCGCCCGGCGTGCGGAAATCGGCGACCAGCAGGCCGATCGGCCCATCGCCCTTGGCCTGCAAGGTCAGAAGTCCTTCGAACTTCAGCATGCCTCCGAGGGCGCAGACGAGCGCGAGCGCCTCGCCGAGCAGCCGGGACACGGCGTCTGGATAGGCATGCTGGCGCAGGATCAGGTCGATCGCGGGCCCCAGGCGAACCAGCCTGCCGCGGACCCCGCAGCTTTCGATCTGGAAGGGATGGATCAGGTCGGCCCGGTCGAGCAAGCTGCCCGACATCGCGCTCACGCCATGCACCACGCGAGTATGCCCTTCTGCGCGTGCAGGCGATTTTCGGCCTCGTCGAACACCACCGACTGCGGGCCGTCGATCACCTCCGCGGTCACCTCCTCGCCGCGGTGGGCGGGCAGGCAGTGCATGAAGATCGCATCCTTCGCCGCCCGGCGCATCAGCCGCTCGTCGACCTGGAAGGGCTTCAACAGGTTGTGGCGGTCGCCCGCCTTCGCGCCCATGGAGACCCAGGTATCGGTCACCACGGCGTCGGCGCCCTCGGCCGCCGCCTGGGCATCGTGCACCAGCCGGACCCTTCCGCCTTCTCGCCGGGCCCAGTCGATCACGGCGCGCGGGGGGGACAGTTCCTCCGGGCAGGCCAGACGCAGCTCGAAATCGAAGCGCACGGCGGCATGCACCCAGGACCGCGCGACGTTGTTGCCGTCCCCGCTCCAGGCGATGACCTTGCCGGCGATTGGGCCCTTCTTCTCCTCGATCGTCATCACGTCTGCCATCAGCTGGCAGGGGTGGCTGTCGTCGGTCAGGCCGTTGATGACGGGAACGGTCGCCGCCGCGGCCATTTCGTCGAGCAGGCTGTGCTTGTGGGTGCGGATCATGATCGCATCCACATAGCGCGACAGCACGCGGGCGGTATCCGCCGGGGTTTCGCCACGGCCGATCTGCAGGTCGGCGGCGTTCATCACGATCCCCTCGCCGCCGAGCTGGCGCATGGCGACGTCGAAGGAAAGCCGGGTGCGCGTCGAGGCCTTCTCGAAGATCATCGCCAGGATCCGGCCCGCCAGCGGCTTGTCCGCATCCGGCGCCCCTTTGGGGGCGCCGTTGCGTGCGCGCTTCAGCGCGGAAGCCCGATCCAGGATGCCGCGCAGCGTTCCGGTGTCGAGCCGGTCGAGATCGAGGAAGTGACGAACGCCCGCCATTATCCCTCCAGCCTGCTGCAAGCCCGGTCGATCATGCCGATGCCTTCCGCGATGTGCTTGTCATCGATGATGAGGGGGGCGGCCAGCCGCACCACGTTCTCGCCGCCGCCGACGGTGAGCAGTCCCTCGGCCCGGCAGGCCTCGACCAGCTTGGTGTTCTCGACCACGCATTCCAGCCCCAGCATGAGGCCGGTGCCGCGCACCGCCTTCACCACCTTGGGGTGCTTGTCGACGATCATGGCGAGTTGCTGCTTCAGGTGGCTGCCCGTCTGCTGCGCGTGATCGAGGAAGCCGGGAGCCAGCATCACGTCCAGTACCGCGTTGCCCACCGCCATCGCGAGCGGATTGCCGCCATAGGTGGATCCGTGCGTGCCGGCGGTCATGCCCTTGGCCGCCTCCTTGGTGGCGAGGAAGGCGCCGAAGGGGAAGCCGGCGCCGATCGACTTGGCCAGCGCCATCACGTCGGGGACGACGCCATAGCCCTGATAGGCGAAGAGCTTTCCGGTCCGGCCCATGCCGCACTGAACCTCGTCGAAGGCGAGCAACAGGCCATGCTCGTCGCAGAGGGCACGAAGACCCTTCAGAAACTCAGGGGTGCAGGCGCGGATGCCGCCCTCGCCCTGGATCGGTTCCACGAGGATGCCCGCGGTTTCGGGTCCGATGGCCGCCTTCACAGCCGCCAGATCGTTCAGCGGGACCTGATCGAAGCCGTCGACCTTAGGGCCGAAGCCCTTCAGGTACTTCTCGTTTCCGGCGGCGGCGAGCGTCGCCAGGGTGCGCCCGTGGAAGGCGCCTTCGAAGGTGATGATCCGGTAGCGCTCGGGATGGCCGCTGTCGTACTGGTACTTCCGAACCAGCTTGATCGTGCCTTCCAGCGCCTCTGCACCCGAATTCGAGAAGAAGGCGTAGTCGGCGAAGGAGTTGGCGACCAGCCGCTCGGCGAGCTTCTCCTGACCGGGAATTCGAAACAGGTTCGAGGTGTGCCAGACCTTCTGCGCCTGCTCGGTCAGGGCCTTGACCACCACCGGGTGGGCATGGCCGAGCGAAGTGACCGCGATGCCCGAAGCGAAGTCGAGGTAGCGCTTGCCGTCGGTCGTGTAGAGATACGGCCCCTCCCCGCGCTCGAAGGCGGGGTCGTTCGGGCCGCGACCATAGGTCGGCATAATGGCGGAAGACATGCGAGTCGCACCGGTCTCAGCGAACGAAAAAGAAGCTTCCAGCATAGCCTTGCCGGCTGGTGGGCTGTCAATCTTTGCATTGAGCGACATGGTCGGGGATCCTCGGGTGAATATTTCGGCATGAGCAGCTTGCCCTTGCGCGATCGCCACAGCCAGATCAAGAATGAGGGATATGGCTTTGCGGAATTGCCGCGATGAAGGGTGTCGACTGGGATGACCTGAAGGTCGGGCTGAAAGTGGCGGAGGCGCGCTCGCTCTCCGGCGCCGCCCGGGCGCTCGGCATCGACGTGGCCACCGCCGCCCGCCGTCTGGAACGGCTGGAGGCGGCGATGGGCGCGAAGCTGTTCCAGCGCGACAATCGCGGCCTACTGCCCACCTCCGCCGGCGAGAAGCTCGCGCTCCACGTGGGCCGGATCGAGGCGGAAGTGGCGGAACTCCGCTCCGCGCTCGATGCCGCCGATCTCGGGGTCGAGGGGATCGTGGCGTTGACGACGACCGACGTCCTGGCGTGCCATCTGATCGGCCCCGCGCTGCCCGCGCTGCAGACGCTGCACCCCGGTATCGTGGTCGAGGTCGCGACCGACATCCGCACGCTGAACCTGTCGCGGCGCGAGGCCGACATCGCGCTGCGCCTCGCCCGGCCGGAACAATCGGCACTGCTCGCCCGCAAGGTGGGCATGGTGGGATACGCGCTCTACGCGACGAGGCGCTATCTCGACGAGCGACCGCCGCCCTCGGACGGCTTTGCGGGGCACGGGCTGATTGACTGGCCCGAAGACTACACGGTCATTCCCCAGGTGCCTTGGCTCAGAAAGGTCGCCAGAGCGGCAACCACGGTGCTGCGGGCCAACAGCGCCCATCTGCGCCATCAGGCCGCCCGGGCGGGCCTCGGCATCGCCTGCCTGCCCTGCGTCATGGTGGGTGCGGACGACGGTCTGACCAGGATCGCCGTCGACGAGGCGGCGCCCGGGCTCGACCTCTGGCTCGCCGCGCATCGCGATCAGGCCCGCATCCCGCGCGTCCGCGCCACCCTCGACTTCGTCGCCGATCTGACCGACCGGGAAAAGGCGAGGCTGCAGGGAACCGCCGCGCGCCGGTGAGGCGGCGGGATCCTTGTGCGGGTTTGATGCCGTCCGCTAGGCTCGCCCGTCGAAGGGTGGCGTGAGAGTGTCGTCGATCGTGGGGATGTTTCGCCGGACCGCCGGAAGCGGGACGATGGTCGCCGCCGTCCTGTCGCTGCTCGCGGCGATGCCGGCCCAGGGCCAGGGCGTGCCGCCGGCCTCGTCGGCGCCGGTTTCCTCCGTCGCCCAGCAGGTCTATGCCGCGGCGCGGGGCCAGCTGTTACAGGTGCGCACACTGGTGACGGCGGCGGGGCGGCAGTCGTCCATCGGATCCGGCTTCGTGGTGGATGCCGAGGGGCTCGCCATCACGAACTATCACGTGATTTCGCAACATGCCCGCGACCCGGACAGTTACCGGCTGGAGTATGCGACCGCCGATGGCGGTTCCGGCCGGCTGGACCTCCTTGCGATCGACATTGCCAACGATCTCGCGGTGGTTCGCCTCGACCGCGGAGGCGCGCCGGCGATGCTCTTCGACGAACGTGCCCGCCGGGACGACCTGCCGAAGGGCGAGCGCCTGTATTCCATGGGAAATCCCCTGGATCTGGGGTTCGCCATCGTCGAGGGGACCTTCAACGGCTTCGTCGACCGCAGCTACAACGAGCGGGTCCTGTTCACCGGAGCGATCAATCCCGGCATGAGCGGAGGCCCCGCCGTCACCGCCGACGGCAGGGTCGCCGGCGTCAACGTCGCCAAGCGGCGCGACGGCGAGCTGGTCAGCTTCCTGGTTCCGGCGCGTTTCGCGACCGCCCTTCTCGCCCGCGCGCGCGCCGGCGCGGCCGCGACGGACTTTCGTGCCGAACTCGGTCGGCAGGTGATCGCCTGGCAGGACGGCTTCTATGAGGCCTTGACGGGCAGCGGTCTGCGCCAGCGCGCGCTCGGTCCCTACGATGCGCCGGAGAGTGCCGCCGCCTGGTTCAACTGCTGGGCCCGCACCAATGCCGGCCAGGTACCCAAGCCGCGCGCTACGCTGGACATGGCCACCTGCTCGGGCGACGCCCAACTCTTCGTCACCGACGGGCTGCTCATCGGGCGCGTGGAGATCAGCCACTCGCATGCGCGCAGCGTCGACCTGAACGCTTTCCAGTTCGCGACCTTCCTGTCGCAGCAGGCGGCACCGAACTGGTTCCGCGGCTGGTCGGCCAAATGGTACACGCCTCAGCGCTGTCATACCGACTTCGTCGCCGCCCCCGATGCTTCCACCCAGCCACCGCTGCAGGTGACCTGGTGCGCCCGGGGCTATCGGGAGTTCGATGGGCTCTACGATGTGTCGGTGGTCGCCGTCACCCAGGATCGCGCCCGGGAAGCGCTGGTGTCGCGGCTGGTGATGCAGGGGGTCAGCCACGAAAACGCCGTCGCCCTGATGACGCGCGTGATCGAGGCGGTGAAGTGGACAAAGTGACCTGGATCGAGGTCCTGTCGCGGCACGGTGACGTGCTGTCCAGGCATCGCTGCGGAGCGGCACCGATCCTCATCGGCCGCAGCTACCGATGCGACATCGTGCTGGACGATCCCTATGTCGCCCCCGAGCATGTTCGCTTGCGCCAAGGCGATGACGGGCGCTGGACCGCGGAGGATCTCGGCAGCGTCAACGGCGTCTTCGCCGGCAAGGGCCGTCGGCGCCTCGCCCGCATCGAGATGACGGACGCCACCACGATCCGCCTCGGTCGCAGTCATCTGCGTCTGCGCACCGCCGACGATCCGGTGCCGGCCGAACGGCCCTTGCCGCGGGGCGGTCGAGCCCTGCCGATAGCGCTCGCTGTCATCGCCACCCTCATCGGTATCGAGCTGACGACCGTCTGGCTGAGCGAGACGACCGAACGTTCGCTGAGCGCCTATGCCGGCGTGCCGCTCTTCATCTCTCTCGCCCTCGCCTTCTGGATCACGATCTGGGCAATCTTGTCGCGGGTGTTCTCGGGGCAGGCGCGGGTCGAGGGACACATGCTGGTGGCCGGAATCGGCGCGCTCGCCTACTCGCTCTACAACGAGGTCGCCTGGATCACCGATTTCTCGCTCGCTTCGCCCTTTGCCAGACGTCACGCCTACGTGGCGCTATGGATGATCCTGGCCGGTACGTTCTTCTGGCACCTGCGCCAGATCGGCCGGTCCAGGCTGCCGTTGAAAATCGGTGCCGCGGTACTGATCGCCGCGATCGGCATCGGTTTCCAGGTGCTGCAGCAGCGCGAGCGTGTCGCCTGGGCCGATATGCCCGTGCAGGGACGGCGATTGCTGCCCCCGGATCTGCGGCTCGCACCCCTCAACGACCCGGCATCCTTTCGGGCCGATCTGCTTAGCCTGAAGCAGCGCATCGATCAGGAACGCAGGAAGGCGCCGAGAGGTGCCGACCCCGGCGCGGGCGAGGACGACTGACCCGGGTCAGACCAACTTCACTTCCGCCTCGCCGAACCGACGGGCGATCGCGCGGTTGAAAGCGCGCTTGACACCCCATTGCCGTCCGGGACGGGTGCGTATGCGCAGTCGCACCGTCAGGCCGGCCGCGTCCATCCTGTCGACACCCTGCACTTCCATGTCTCGCATGATGTCTGGCGCGAGCTTCGGGTCGTCCTTCAGGTCGGCAAACGCCTTGTCGGCGGCCAGGATCGCGGGGTCGACAGCGGCTTCGCTGGGCACCGTGAAGGTCAGCACGGCGTAGGAGAAGGTCCGTGTCTGATTGCTCACCTGGTTGATCGACCCGAAGGGTATGGTGTGCAGCGTCCCCTCGCCGTCGCGGAGTGAAACGGCGCGGATGGTCAGGCTCTCGATGGTGCCCGTGGTGCCGTTTATGGAGACGACGTCGCCCACGTTCACCGCGTCCTCGATCAACAGGAAGACGCCGGTGATGACGTCCTGGACGAGTTTCTGGGATCCGAAGCCGACGGCGAGGCCGACGACGCCGGCTCCGGCGAGCAGCGGTGCGATGTCGATGCCGAGTTGCGACAGAACCATCAGTGTGGCGATCGCTCCCACCACCACTCGCAGGGCATTGTTGAATAGCGGGAGCAGCGTACGCGCTCTGGCTCCCCGTACGAGCAGGTTTCCTTCGGCATCGCGGCGGGCGAGGTAGGAGGTGACGAAGCCCGAGATGGCTTCCCAGATCAGGAAGGCCAGCAACAGGACGAAGACGATGCCGATCAGTCGGCTCCAAACCAGCCGGGCGGTGTCGCTGCCCAGGACCCCCGCCACATCGACGCGCCAGGCCGCGAGGATGGCGAGCAGGGCGAGCACGCGGACGGTCCATGCCACGCCGCTCTCAAGCGCCGGCAGGTAGAGATTGGCCCGCCGTTCCAGGAAAGGGTTGCCGGCGATCAGTTCGCGGTTCACCGCCAGCAATCGGCGAAGCGCGGCGACCAGCGCACGTGTGAAGGCCCAGGCGAGAAGGATGGTGGCGACGCTGCCGATCGTTCCCCGCACCATCAGTTCGAAGCCGCCCTTCACCTCGAGCGCCCATATAAGGTAGAGCGCGGCGATATAGAACAAGGCGAAGAGGTGCCAGACGTCGGCGAAGCGGGCGCGCAGGCTCGAGAAGCGCTGACGTGCCGCCTCGGTCCGGCCGCGGATCAGGACGGCGACCTGCCCGCGGTTCTGTTGGATGAAGACGGCTCCCAGGCCGGCCAGGGCCAGCCCGCAGAGATTTGCCAAGAGCTCGTGCGCGGCGTCGGGCATGCCCAGGTGGCGGAAGCCCTCCAGAACGAAGAAGCCGTACACCCCCAGGCGAACGAAACGGCGGAGCCAGACATAGAGATAGGCGGCGGCCTCGTCCGAGAGGGGAACCGGCCGCGCCTTTGGGATGGACGGCGAAAGAATGGCTCGGAGAACGAGATCGGCGGCAGCGGATATCGCGATGGCGTTGATGGCATCGCTCGCCAGCACGCGGGTGCGCGGTCCCGGTTCGAGCCAAGCCTGGACCAGCGACATGGCGAGAACGAGACCGGCGATGGGCAAGATCCCGAGAACGAGGCGTGCGACAGCAATCCAGAATCGAAGCACGGGGCCGCCCGCGGTACGGCTTTCCAGATTTTGGAACGGCATGCGGATGAGGCGTCCCAGGGCATAGGCAGCCACCATGCCGATGGCGAGCAGGAGAAGCAGTTGGCCGATCGCGGTGAGCAGCAGATTGCGCCTCGCCGGGTCCGTAGCCATGACGCCGAACCATTCCGTCAGCCGATCGACGTCGCCGAGCGACCCCGCCGCGGCATTCACTTTCCAGACGATCGCCTGCACCCGGTCGATCACATGCGACAGGAGATAGTTGCCGAGGGGGGCCTCTTCCTGCTCCTTCGCCACCGCCGCTTCGGCGGGCGGTCCTGGCGGGGTGGCCGGCCGGTCGGCCGTCGCGCGAAGGGTCTTCAGATCGTTCAGGAGCTGCGCGCGCTTCTCCGGGTTCTCGATCCTCTCGATGAGCTGGTCGATTTCCCCCGCAGCCGGGTGGGTCGGCGAATCGGCAGCATGGGCGGGGGCAGCGGCGAGGAGGGCGGCCAGCAGGAGCAGGATCCGGAGCATCGCTAGGTGTGTCTTCTTGCTTTTACTTGTGTCGATTTCTTCCGACTTTATACGATTTCCAGTGTCCGGGTTGCGCGCGGCGTGCCAGCCCGCCATGCGGGAAAGCGCATCCCGCGGCTGCCGGCCGCGGCCATTTCCCCTATACTTTCTCGCATGCAGACCGTCATCTGGCACAACCCGCGCTGCGGGACCTCGCGCAAGACCCTCGACCTCCTTGTCGCCAGAGGGATCGAGCCCGTGATCGTCGAGTACCTGAGAGCTCCCCCCTCCGCGGCGGACATCGCGCGCGTGGCGGGAATGATGGGAAAGCCGGTGCGCCACTTCCTGCGCACGAAGGAGCCTCTGGCCAAGGAGCTGGGGCTCGGCGACCCGTCGGTCGGCGATGCGGCGATCGCCGCCGCGATGGCAGCCAACCCTGTTCTCATCGAGCGTCCGATCGTGATCGCGGGCGGCCGTGCGGCGTTGGGCCGCCCGCCGGAAGCCGTACTCGGGATTCTTTGACCTCCGCAGACGCCTGGATCGCGGATCTGACCCGGGGTGACCGGGCCGCACTCGCGCGTGCGATTACCGCCGTCGAGAACGAGACGGCCGCCGCCGCCGCCGTGCTCGCGGCATCGCGCGGCCGGCTCGGACGTGCGCATGTGATTGGAATCACCGGCGCGCCTGGTGCCGGCAAGTCGACGCTGACCGCGGCGATGATCGAGGTGCTGCGCGAACTGGGGAAGACGGTCGGGGTGGTGGCCGTCGACCCTTCCAGCCCCGTCACCGGCGGCGCCATACTGGGGGACCGGATCCGCATGACGCGGCATGCCGGCGACAGTGGCGTCTTCGTCCGGTCGCTTGCCTCGCGCGGGCATCTCGGCGGCCTGTCGCGCACCGCGGAGCGGGTGATCGACGTGATGGATGCCGCGGGCCGCGACATCGTCATCGTGGAGACCGTGGGGACCGGCCAGTCGGAGGTGGAGATCGCCGGCATCGCCGATGTGCGCATCGTGGTCGTTGCGCCGGGCCTGGGCGACGAGATCCAGGCGATGAAGGCCGGCATCCTGGAGATCGCGGACCTCCTCGTGGTCAACAAGGCCGATCACCCGCTCGCCGCGCGGACCGTGCGACAGCTCGCGGCCGGGGCCGAGCTGAGCGACCGCCGGGTTCCGGTGCTGAAGACGATCGCGAGTTCGGGCGAGGGCGTGGCCGCGCTCGTCGCAGCGGCGGAGGAGGCGCGGGACAGGCTCGGCTGCCGCCGCCTCGACCCCGCGCATCGCCGCCGCGCCCTGATCGGAGCGCTGGTCGAACTGCTGGAGGAGCGGATCGTCGCAGGCGGCGAAGCGGTCGACGCGCTCGCCGCCGAACTCGGCGATGGACGCATAGCCCGGCGCGCCGCAGCCCTGAGGGCGTTGGCCCTACTGTCGGGAGAGGCCCGATGAAGCTCAACATACGTCCCGCCATCGAGGACCTGCCGGGATCGCGCATCCGCGAGATCTCCCGGCTCGGCATGGGCAAGCCCGGCGTCATCCCGATGTGGTTCGGCGAAAGTGACCTGCCGACCCCCACCTTCATCCGCGACGCCGCGGCGGCGGCGCTGCAGCGGGGCGAGACCTTCTACACGCCGAATACCGGCGTCCCGGAACTGCGGGCCGCCCTCTCCCGCTATATGTCCCGGCTGTACGGCAAGTCCGTTTCCGAAGATCGGTTGACGGTGACGGGTTCGGGCATGAGCGGGATCATGATGATGGTCGAGGCGTTGATTGGCGCCGGCGACAACATGATCCTTGTCGGGCCCATGTGGCCCAATGCGGCCGAGTGCGTGCGCATCATGGAAGGCGAGCCGCGGTTCGCGACGCTCGATGCCGGCAACGACGGCTGGCGACTCGATCTCGACCGGCTCTTCGCAGCCTGCGACGGGCGGACCCGCGCGATCTTCGTCAATTCGCCCGGCAACCCGACCGGATGGATGCTGGAGCGCGACGAGCAGCGCGCCATCCTGGATTTTGCCAGAGCGCGAGGCCTCTGGGTGATTGCCGACGAGGTCTATGCACGGATCGTCTACGATCGCGAGGTCGCGCCCTCCTTCCTCGATATTGCGGGCGAGGACGATCGGGTGGTCGTCATCAACAGCTTCTCGAAGGCCTGGTGCATGACAGGCTGGCGTCTGGGCTGGATCACGGCACCCGTGGCTCTCGGCGAGACCTTGGCCAAGCTCAACGAATTCAACATCTCCGGTCCCACCACCTTCGCGCAATGGGGGGCCATAGCGGCGCTGGAGCAGGGAGAGGACTTCATCCGCTGGCAGCGTGACCGCCTCGCAGCCTCGCGCGCGCTGGTGGCGGAGCGGCTGTCGCGCTTTCGGCGGGTGCGTTTCACCCCGCCCGCGGCCGCCTTCTACGCCTTCTTCGAGGTCGAGGGGATGACCGACAGTCTCGCCGCCTGCAAGGAGATCCTGGCGAAGACCGGGGTCGGTCTCGCGCCGGGGATCGCCTTCGGACCGGCGGGCGAAGGGCGCATTCGCATGTGCTACGCCCAGGCACCGGAGCGGGTGGCCGAGGCGCTCGACCGGCTGAAGCCCATGCTCGACTAGGCTGCCCGCACCTGGCTCACGAACCGCTGCATCTCGCTCTTCAGGGTGGCGGCCTGGGCCGCCAGTTCGTCGGCGGCGGCCAGAACGGTCTCCGCCGCGGTTCCGGACGACCGGTTGATCGCCGCCACCGCCTGGATGTTGGCGGAAACCTCCTGGGTGCCGGCGGAGACTTCAGTGACGTTGCGGGCGATTTCCTCGGTTGAGGCACCCTGTTCTTCCACTGCGGCGGCGATCGAGCCGCCGATCTGATCGACATCGCCGATGGTCTTGGAAATGCGGCGGATGGCCTCGACCGACCGGGCCACGCTCTCCTGGATCGCGGCGATCTGCTGACCCACCTGCTCGGTCGCCTTCGCGGTCTGGCTGGCGAGGTTCTTCACCTCCGAAGCCACCACGGCAAAGCCCTTGCCGGCTTCGCCGGCGCGCGCCGCCTCGATGGTGGCGTTCAGCGCCAGAAGATTGGTCTGGCTGGCGATCGCCTGGATGACGCCCACGACCTCGCCGATGCGGCCGGCGGCGTCGGTCAGCGCCTCCATCTCCCGGCTCGTGTGGCCGGCCTGGTTCACGGCCTCGCCGGAGACGCGGGCCGACTTCTCGACCTGACCGGCGATCTCACGGACCGTTCCGGCCAGTTGCTCCGCCGCCGTCGCCACCACCTGGACATTGGCGGACGCCTGCTCCGCCGCCGCGGCGACGGCACTGGTCCGGGTTCCGGCATCGCGCACGCCCTCGACGAGGTTGCCTGCCAGTTCCTTCATCTGGTCGGCCGCCCGGGCGAGCGCGCCGGCGACCCCGCCCACCGACCGTTCGAAGCCCTCGGCGAGTTGAGCCATCTCCGCCCGACGTTTCGTCTCCGCCTCGCTGCGATCACGCTCGCGCGCCTGCAGGCGCTCCGCTTCGGCCCGCCGTTCGGCGTCGGCGGCCTCCGTGCGACGGCGCTCCTCGGCCTCCCGCGCCTCCATTTCCCGCCGCTGACGCTCCGCCAGCGCCGCAGCCTGCTCGTCGCGGGCGCGCTCCTCCCGGCTCCGCGCCTCCTCCAGATCGCGCGCGAGGCGATCACGCTCGAGTCCGGCCTGCTTGAAGCCCTGCACGGCTGCGGCGATCTCGCCGATTTCGTCGCCGCGGCCGAGACCCGGCACCGCCGTGTCGTAGCGCCCTTGGGCGAGGCTGGACATGGCCCCCGTCATGGCCTTGAGCGGCCGGCCGATCAGCAGGGTCACGGCGGCGGCAAGCGCTATGACCAGCACGCCGACGCCACCGAGGGCGACCAGAAGGCCGCGGCGGATCTGGGCCGCGATGCCGGCTTTGAGTTGCACCTCGCTCCAGGCGGCCACCAGCGTTCCCACCCGCTCGTTGCCCTTGATCAGGATCGGCTCGATGGTGATGAAATGGTCGTCGGCTTCGAAGCCCGCGCGGCCGCCCGCGAGGAGTTCTCCGCCGCGGGCCTGCAGCAGAGCGGCGAGATCGAATGTCTCCACGCTGGACGAGGCGTGGGAAGCGAGCGTCTTCCCGGCAGCATCCAGGACGACCAGGCTTCCCAGCACCTGTGCGGGATCCGCGGCGGTTGGACCATAGGCCTGCTCGATGACCTCGGTCTTCGCCCAGCGAACCGCACCGGCCATCTGCGCGGCGAGTAGATCGCTGACCGCTTCCCGTCCGCGCCGGCTCATCGCCTCCAGGCTGTTCTCCTGGGCCCTCGACTGATCGAGGATGATCACGCCGAAGGCGGCCGTCGTGACCAGCACGATCGCGAGGCCGAGCTTCCAGGTGAGACCGAACCGAATGGCGCGGCGTGGGCGGGTCGCGTGTTGCATATCGATCTCCCCGGCGTGTCGGCGCCTACTGCAGCTCGTCGACGTTGATGCCGACGGTGACCGCGCCGATCACGGCCTTGCTCGCCGGATCGACGATCGAGAAGCTGACCTGGGACTGCAGCACCTGGGTCGATTCGTCCTTCTCGATCTTGTCGATGAAGATCGCCGCGGGGCCGACGGAGAAGGTCTTCTGCCATTTGGCTTCGTCGCCCTGCCAGTAATCGGAGGTCACGTCGCTCTGGCCGACATTCAGGCCCTTGTCGTCCATGACGAATATCTCGGTGTAGAGCCCCTTCCCGTCGGCCTTGACCTTGGTCAGATAGGCCGACAGCGGGTTGCCCATGGTCTTGCCGATCAGCGGCTTGTCGCCGGCCTTGGTCTCCGCCCGCCACTGTTTGTCCAGCCTGTCGATATCGGCCTGCGTGAGGGTGGCGTGCGCCGCGTTCTGTGCCTTGACCGCGTCGATGACAGCGGGACTGGAAAGCGCGACGCGGAGCTTGCTCTCCACGAGCTTGGTCACGATGTCTTCGATCTTGCCTTCGGCGCGTGCCGGCAGCGCGGCGAGCAGGGCGAGGGCCGAGGCGATCATTGCGGGGCGGATGGAAAGCATGACGTGCTCCATTGGGCTCTAGGGATGAAGGGGAGGGGACGGGAACTCCAGACGGTGATCAGGCGGCGCGGACGTGATCCAGGAAGCGCGCCACTTCCGCGCGCAACGCCGACGCTTCGCCGGTCAGCGACTGCGCCGCCTCACTGACCCGGGCGGCCGCGGTGCCGGTCCGGTTCGCGGTCTCCGACACCGACTGGATGGTTTCGGAGACCTGCTGCGTCCCGCCGGCGGCCTCCTGCACGTTGCGCGCGATCTCCTGGGTGGCTGCCCCCTGTTGTTCGACGGCGCTCGAGATCGAGACGCTGATCTCGTCGAGCTGGCCGATGGTGCCACCTATGGCGCGGATGGCGCCGACCGCCTTGCCCACGCTGTCCTGGATGCCGGCGATCTGCTGGCTCACCTGCTCGGTCGCCTTGGCGGTCTGGCTGGCGAGGTTCTTCACTTCCGACGCGACGACGGCGAAGCCCTTCCCGGCCTCACCGGCGCGAGCGGCCTCGATCGTCGCGTTCAGGGCGAGCAGGTTGGTCTGACTGGCGATGGCCTGGATCATGCCGACCACCTCGCCGATGCGCCCGGCCGCTTCGGCCAGCGCCTGCATCTCCTTGTCGGTCAGGCCCGCCTGCTTCACCGCCTCGCCGGCGATCTGTGCGGAATTCTGGACACGCGCCGAAATCTCTCGCACCGAAGCGGCCAGCTCCTCGGTCGCGCTCGCCACCACCTGCACGTTCGCGCTCGCCTCTTCCGACGCGGCCGCGACGGCGGCGGAACGCGAACTGGTCACATCCGCGGCCGAGACCATCTCTTCGGCCAGGGCCTTCATTTCGACCGCGGCTTCGCCTACGGCGCGGACCACTCCACCGACCGCGGTCTCGAAGCCCTCGGCCAGGCGGGCCATCTCGGCCTTTCTGCTGCGCTCGCTCTCGGCTCGGCTCAGCTCTTCCGCCGCCCGGCGTTCCGCCTCGGCCGCGCGCAGCGCCTCTTCTGCTTCGCGCACGCGCCGTTCGGCATCGAGCCGCGCGCTTTCGGCAAGCTGCTGGCGTTCCTCCACGGCGGCCCGCTCGCGAGATTCGCGTTCCGCGCGCGCGGCTTCCGCCTCCCGCTCCAGCCGCAGCCGATCCAGGCCCGACTGTTTGAAGACGGCGACGGCTCGGGCGAGATGGCCGATCTCGTCCTGTCGGGCCTCGTAGGGAACCTCGGTGTCGAAACGGCCCTCCGCCAGGTGCTGCACCGCCCCGTTCAGGCGCGACAGAGGCCGGGTGATGCCGGCGACGGAGATCAGCAGCGCCGCGAGGATGCCGGCGGCGACACCCGCGGCGGCCGATGCGCTCACATTGCGCACCGCGGTGCTGTAGAAGGCCTTCTCTTCGCCCGTGAGCCGATCGATCTCCTCGCTGCTCGCCGCGGCCAACTTGTCGATCGCGACGTTCAGCGCCTTCCGGTTCTCGCGATTGGCCTCGTTGTCGCCGAACAGGCGACCCTTGGCGGGAGAGTCCTGAGTGCCCAGGCGGACGAGTTCCGCGCGGAACTGGACGAACTGCCTGACGCTCTCGAACACCGCCGCATAGGTCTGCTCTTGTCCGGGTTCCAGAACCTCGCGCAGTTCTGCGGCAGTCGCCTCCATCCGCTTCAGATGGGCGAGCAGCGGCTTGCCGAAGCGCTCCGCGTCCTTGGTATCGGCGGACATGTAGATGCCGCGGCTCTCCATCACCACGGCATTGACCAGTCCATTCAACTGGGCCCCGTGATAGGCCCGGTCGGCCGCCCGCTGGAGCTGCCCCACCAGGGCGCCATAGCTTTGGAAGGCGGATACCGCCTGCCAGGCGATCACGCCGGAGACTGCGGCCAGCAGGCCGACAATGATCAGGATCTTCGGGGCGATCCTCAGGTTGGACAGCATTGGCTTCTCTCCAAGGCCTTGAAGCGGCGGTCTAATTCAGGAGGCAAGCCAGATGTTAGCCTTACAATTTTTATCAATGGTAAACGTCGGACAGTCGAAGCCTGTGCAGAGTGAAGGCTTCAGCGGTCTGCCCGCATGGAGATTCTATTTTACTGAGAAGAGGGCGAAGAGAGGGAATCGATTATGGTGTAGGCGCAAATCTCGATTTGACTAGCATTCTTAGAGAGTCCGGCAGATGCCGTCGTGAGAATCTGAATAATGACCTCGCGTTCCCGGTGATCGGGCCGCGACGGGGAGATTTCCGCCGTGGTCTGATCGATGTATGCGCCCAGGGTAATCGCCGATGCGCTTCCGCCTTCGATGGCGGCCAGGATCGTGCGGTTGATCCCCTCGAAGCGAGCGAGGGCCTGTTCGATGTCCCGCACGGCGCGTGCCGTCCGATCGACGCGGTCCCTGATTTCGCTCGCCTGCTGACCGACCTGGGCGGTCGCGCGGGCCGTCTGCGTCGACAGGTTCTTCATCTCGGCCGCCACGATGCCGAAGCCGCGCCCCTGCTCGCCGGCTCGGCCCGCCTCTATGGTGGCGTTGAGGGCCAGAAGATGCGCCTGCGACGCGATCGCCTGCACGACCGCCACCGTCTCAGCAATCGTCGCCGTCGCAGCGGAAAGAGCGCGCACCTCGCCCTCGGCCGCCCGCGCCCGGTCCAGCGCATCGCCAGCCAAGGCGTTCGCCCGCCTCGCCTCCTGGCTGGCTTGGGCGGCCGCGGCGGCGACCCGGTCCACCACGGTCGCCGCCTGATCCAGGTGTGCCGCGGCGTTGCCCAGGGATTTCGGCTCCGCGGACTGCCTGGCTTCGGCGGGCGCAATCCGGGCCAGGAGAGCGGCCATGCGGGCGAGTTCCTTCGCCATCGTCTTCAAGCGGTCCGTCGCTGCGGTCACCGGCCCCGCCAGCGCCTTTGCCTGATCCTCGAGCCGGCGACGCAGTTCGATCTCGAGCGCGCGGGCGCGGGCGGCCTCGCGGGTGGAAGCCGCCGCCGCATGGGCGAGTTGCGCCTCCAGGGCGAGTATCCGCCGCTGGCTCTCCGCGGCCGCTTCATCAAGGCGGTTGCGCACGTCGCGCTGGGCGGCATCGGCGCGCGCCGTCTCCTCGCTGCGGGCGGAGGCGGCGGCGATGAGTTTCGCCTCCAGGTCGGTGAGGTCCTGGCGCTGCACGGCGGCGTTCCGCTTCAGCGCAGCCAGGGCGCGGGTGATCGCGCCCAGGTCGTCCGTCCGGTCTCCATTCGGCAGGTCGCTCCATAGATCGCCGCGCGACAGCGCCACCGCCGCCTGCTCGATGCGCCTCAAGGGCATGGCGATGCCGATGAAAAGCAGGGCGAGCGCCGTGCCCAGTGCGAGGGTGATCACAGCCACCGCCGTGCCCGCGAGTTCGCCGCCGCTGCGCTCGCCATCCTTGCGGATCTCCCGCAATGCGCGGTCCGCGGGGGCCAGTGCGGCCTCTACGGCGACCCGATCGGGGAGACGGTCCTTCGCCTGCTGCAGCGCCTTCTGAGCGACGGCGACCCGCGCCTGCTCCGCCTCCAGCATCTCGACCGCCTTCCAGGCGACGAATCCGGCCGCCAGCGCCAGCACGAGGCAGGCGGCAGCCAGTTTGACGCCGATGGACACCTTGCCGAGCATGGGGAAAGCGGGCCTTCGAGAAACGAAACCTTTGCACGGGCCCGCATCCTAGCGGACCTTGCAGTACCGCAGCGCGGGGCAAATTCCCCTAAACCCTTCATTAACCATCTTTTTCCCGCCCTTCCGTCCGATTTCCGCGAGCGGTATGGTGCAGTTACACGTCAGACTGCACGTTCCCGAAGCTTCGAGGAGGAAGCCCCATGCGTGAGGCCGTCATCGTTTCCACGGCGCGTACCCCGATCGGCAAGGCCTATCGCGGCGCCTTCAACAATACCCATGGCGCGACGCTCGCCGCCCATTCGCTGAAGCACGCCGTGGCCCGCGCCAAGATCGATCCCGGCGAGGTCGAGGACGTGATCCTCGGTTGCGCGGCCCAGCAGGGTCCGACCAGCGGCAACGTCGCCCGCCAAGCTGTGATCCGTGCCGGCTTTCCCGTGACGGTGGGCGGCACGACCATCGACCGGCAGTGCTCATCGGGCATGCAGGCGATCGCCATCGCGGCCCAGCGCGTCATTCTCGACAATGTGCCGATCATGGCGGCCGGCGGCGTGGAATCGATTTCTCTGGCCCAGACCGAACGCGCCTTCCGCATGGCCGACGACTGGATCCTGAAGAACAAGCCCGACCTCTATATGCCGATGCTGCAGACGGCCGAGACCGTAGCCAAGCGCTACAACATCGGCCGCGAGGCCCAGGACGACTACGGATTCCAGAGCTTCCAGCGCTATGCCGCGGCTCACAAGGCCGGGAAGTTCGACGACGAGATCGTCCCGATGACAGCGACGAAGAAGATCGAAAACAAGGAGACCGGCCAGTCGATGCTCGAGGAAGTGACCCTCGACCGCGACGAGGGTCCCCGGATGGATACCACCCGCGAAGGTATCGCCAAGATCAAGACCGTGGTCGAAGGCGGCACCATCACCGCCGGCAACGCCAGTCAGCTCTCCGACGGCTCGTCGGCCTGCGTGGTCATGGAAGCGAAACTCGCCGAGAAGAAGGGCCTGCAGCCGCTCGGCTACTTCCGTGGCCTGTCGGTCGCTGGGTGCGAGCCGGACGAGATGGGCATCGGCCCGGTCTTCGCCGTGCCTCGGCTGCTTCAGCGCTTCAATCTGAAGATGGACGACATCGGGCTGTGGGAACTGAACGAGGCCTTCGCAGTGCAGGTGCTCTACTGCCGCGACAAGCTCGGCATCCCGAACGAGAAGCTGAACGTCAACGGCGGCGCGATCCTGCTGGGCCACCCCTATGGCATGTCTGGCGCGCGCATGGTCGGCCATGCCCTGATCGAGGGCAAGCGGCGTGGCGTGAAGTACGTCGTCTGCACCATGTGCATCGGCGGCGGCATGGGTGCGGCGGGCCTGTTCGAGGTCGCCTGATCGCTCCTGGCGGACCGGTACGGAAGCGGCGGCCCTCGGGCCGCCGCTTTTTTTGTTTCAGGCGCCGGTGTCGGCCTTGAGGCCGGCGGCCTCGATCCCCGCGACGGCGCACAGCTCGTCGTTGTCGGAAGTGTCGCCGGTGACGCCGACGGCACCCAGCAGCGCGCCGGAGGCGTCGCGGATGAGGACGCCGCCGGGAACCGGGACCAGCCTTCCCGCCGCGGTTTCGATCAGCGAAGTGACGAACATCGGCCGGGCTTCGGCCATCTTGGCGATGCCGCGGCTGCCCATGCCGATGCCGAGCGAGCCCCAGGCCTTGGCGTAGGCGATGTCGGGACGCATCAGTGACATCCCGTCCTGCTTCTTCAGCGCCTTGTAGACGCCGGCCGCGTCGAGCACGGCGATCGTGAGCGGCTTCAGGCCCAGCGCCTTCGCCTTTTCGAGGGCGGCGTCGATGATGGTGGTCGCTTGCGCCAGGGTCAGTTCTGTCATCGGAGTTTCTTTCGCTCAGGGCGGACCACGCCGCTTGGTTGCAAGGCTCGCGCCGATCACCAGCACGGTGACGGTGAGAATGAGGAGAGTGGAGACGGCGTTGATCTCCGGGCTGACACCGAGCCGCACCTGGCCGTAGAGCCGCTGCGGCAGGGTGGTCGCGCCGGGCCCGGAGGTGAAGGAGGCGATCACCAGATCGTCCAGCGACAGCGTGAAGGCGAGCAGCCATCCCGCCAGTACGGCAGGCATCACGATCGGCAGCGTCACCCGGAAGAAGGCCCGCATCGGCGTGGCGCCGAGATCCATCGCGGCTTCCTCCATCGCCCTGTCGAAGGTGGCGAGGCGCGAACTCACCACCACCGCGACATAGGCGGCACCGAAAGTGGCGTGCGCCAGTATCACCGTCCCCAATCCGCGGTCGAGATCGAGGCGGACGAAAAGGAGCAGCAGAGACAGGCCGAGGATCACTTCCGGGATCACCAGGGGCGTGAGCAGGCCCAGGCGGAAGGCGGTGCGGCCGTGGAAGGCGGGCAGCCGGGTGAGCGCGAAGGCGCCGGCGGTGCCGATCAGGGTGGCGAGGCTGGCGGAAGCGATCCCGACCTGCAGACTGACCCAGATGGCGGCGACCAGTTGCTCGTTGCGGAAGGCCTGGGCATACCAGTGCAGCGACCAGCCCGACCAGACGTTGACCGCCTTGCCTGCATTGAACGAACCGATGACGAGGAGCACGATCGGCAGGTAGAGGAAGGCGAAGCCGACCGTCATGCCGGCCAGGCCGAGTGGCGAATTTCCCTTTCTCATGGGGGATCCCGGCTCACGCCAGACCCTCGCCCGACTTCCGCTGTACGCGGTCGAGAGCGACGATGCCGCCGGCGGCGAGGAACAGCATGACGATGGCGAGGGCGGAGGCCACCGGCCAGTCCCGGTTGCCGAAGAACTCGGTCCACATCGCCTTGCCGATCATCGGCGTCCCCGGGCCGCCCAACAGATCCGGAATGACGAATTCGCCCACCGCGGGGATGAAGACGAGGAGGCAGCCGGCCGCGATGCCGGGCTTGGCCAAGGGCAGGGTCACGCGGAAGAAGATCGACCAGCCGCGCGCGCCGAGATCGGCCGCCGCTTCCCGGAAGGCGGGATCGATGCGCTCCAGCGCCACGGCGAGCGGCAATACCATGAAGGGCAGGTAGGCGTAGACGATGCCCAGATGCACCGCCCACTCCGTCGTGAGGATGACGAGCGGCTGCTGAATGATGCCGACCGACTGCAGCGCCGTGTTCAGGATGCCCTCGGTCTTGAGGATGCCGATCCAGGCGTAGACGCGGATGAGGAAGGAGGTCCAGAACGGCAGGATGACGAGCAGCAGCAGCCAGGAGCGATGCCGGGGCGCCGCACGGGCGATGCCATGGGCGATCGGCAGCGCGACGAGCAAGGCGATGAAGGTCGAGGTGGCGGCAATGCGGATCGAGGTGAGGAGCGAGCGGATATAGAGGTCGTCTTCGATCAGGATGGCGTAGTTTTCGGGATTGAGTGCGACGCGCAAGCCTTCCTCGCCCCAGCGCAGGACCGGTGCATAGGGGGGGATCGCGGAGATCACTTCCGAGAAGCTGATCTCGAGCACAATGAGAAGCGGCATGCCGACGAAGACGGCCAGCCAAGCGGCGGGCAGCAGCAGCGCCAGACGCGCACCGCCGCTCATGACGGCAGCACCACGAGCCCCGCGGGGGGAAGGGTGAGGAACAGTCCGTCACCCACCGCGGGCAGCGGTCCGGCGCGGTTGACCTGGGTGAGGACGAGCGGCGTCTTCTCCCCGATCCTGACCACCACCCGGGAGAGGTCGCCCAGGTACTCGATGCTCCGGACGGTCGCGTTCAGCATGTTCCGACCGTCGGGGCCGACCAGGATCTTGCCGGGGCGAAGCGCGATGGTCACCTCGGCGCCCGGGGGCCGATCCAGGGGATCGATGTTCAGCTCGATGCTTTCGCCCGCCAGCCGGACACGGTCGGGCGCCACCACCTCGGCGGCGAGAAGGTTGCAATCGCCCAGGAACTCGGCGACGAAACGGTCCGCGGGGCGGTCGAAGACGTCGGCCGGCGGTCCGGCCTGGACGATCCGTCCGTGGTTCAGCACGGCAATGCGCGAGGCGACCGCCATCGCCTCGTCCTGGTCATGGGTCACCATGACGAAGGTGAGGCCCAGGCGGGCCTGAAGATCCTTGAGCTCCGCGCGGGTGCGTTCCCTGAGACGACGGTCGAGGGCGGAGAGCGGTTCGTCCAGCAACAACAGCTTGGGTCGCTTGACCACGGCCCGTGCGATGGCGACACGCTGGCGCTGGCCGCCTGAGAGCTGGTCGGGCCGGCGGCCGGCCAGCTTGTCGAGCTCGACCAGCTTCAGTGCCTCGGCCACGCGGCTCTCGATCTCCGCCTTCGGGCGCTTTTCCATCTCCAGGCCGAAGGCGACGTTCTTCGCCACCGAGAGGTGCGGGAACAGCGCATAGGCCTGGAACACCATGTTGACGGGGCGGTCATAGGGCGGGGTTCTCGCCACGTCCTGGCCCTCCAGCACGATGCGGCCCTGATCCGGTGTCTCGAACCCCGCCAGCAGGCGCAGAAGCGAGGTCTTGCCGGAGCCCGAGGGGCCGAGAAGGGCCAGGAACTCGCCCCGGGCGATCTCGAGATCGACGGCATCGACCGCCGTCACCGGGCCATAGCGCTTGGAGAGCCCGGTGATGCTGACGAGAGCCGTCACCTGCCGTCCTTCACCCGGGTCCACATGCGGTTCAGCTGCGTCTGCAGCCGCTGGGGGAAGGGCGAGATCGTGTAGAGCGTCTTCAGCCGCTCGGCCGGCGGATAGATTTCCGCATCCTCCTTGATCTCGGTCTTGACGAACCTGTCGGCGTCCTTGTTGCCGTTGGGATAGGCGATGGCGTTGGTGCAGCGCGCCGCGATCTCGGGCCGGAGCATGAAGTTGATGAAGGCATGGGCGGCGTCCGGATGCGGGGCGTCCTTCGGGATGACGAAGCTGTCGAACCACATCTGCGCGCCTTCGCGCGGGATCTTGTAGACCACCTCGACGCCCTTCTTCGCCTCTTCCGCCCGAGTCTTCGCCTGCACGATGTCACCCGAGAAGCCGAAGGCGAGGCAGGTGTCGCCGTTCGCCAGGTCCTCGATGTACTGGGAAGAGTGGAACTTGCGGATATAGGGGCGGATCGCCAGCAAAGCGGCCTCGGCCTTCTGCAGGTCCTCCACCTTCTTGCTGTCGGGATCGAGGCCCAGATACTTCATGGCGGCCGAGAACAGGTCGGCCGGATCGTCCAGCACGTTGACGCCGCAATCGGCGAAGTTCTTCACCACGTTGGGATCGAAGATCATGCGGAGCGAGCCGGTGGGCGCGTCCTTCATCCGTTCGGCGATCTTCTTGGCGTTGTAGCCGATCCCCGTCGTCCCCCACATGTAGACGACGGCATGTTCGTTGCCCGGATCATAGCGGGTCATCCGGCTCTGGATGGTCGGCGAGGCGTGCGTGAGGTTGGGCAGCTTCGCCTTGTCGAGCTTGCGGTACACCCCGGCCTGCAGCTGGCGGGCCATCGCATAGGAGGTCGGGACCACCACGTCGTAGCCGGTCTTGCCGGCCATCAGCTTGGTCTCCAGCACCTCGTTCGAATCATAGGTGTCGTAGACGACCTTGATCCCGGTTTCCCTGGTGAAGTCCTCCAGGACCTTGGGGTCGATGTAGTCGGTCCAGTTGTAGACGTTGACCACCTTGTCCTGGGCCCGGGCGGCACCCGGGCCGGCGAGGAACGAGCCGAGTAGCAGCGCAGTGACCGCGCGTCCGAGGAATGACCAGGTCCGCAAGGCGACGCCCCCGTTCTATGCGTGAAGACTCCGACGAGAGGGAGATTTCGGAGAAGCGGCGGCGGTTGTCAATCTTCCGCTTGCTACTTCCTCTCCACCTCGACCTCGCCCCGGCCGCCGGAGGAGGGGCGCGCGTCCTCCAGCTCGCGCGCATGGGTGAAGAGGCGGGGGTCCATCTCGGCATCGAAGCGGGGATCCGAGAGCGAGACGGTGGTCGTCTGGCCCACCGCGTCGCGGATCAGCCATTGACGGAACTGGAAGGGCCGTTCGCTGAAGACGAGGGTGAGCTGGCCTTCCTCCGGCTTCTTGCGGTCCTGCACCCGTACCCGAAGCGTCCCGTTCTCGCGCGCGATCCCCAGGATCTCCACCGGCTCGGAGAGCTTCACCTCCTTCGCCAGCAGCACGGAGAGCGGGTTGGAATCGAGCGGCAGGCGGTTGGTCTGCCTCAGTTCCTTGTCGTAGTAGTTCATCCACCCGCCCGAGGCCACGACCAGCACTGGCACCGGCGGCTCGTAGTCCACCCTGAGGCGCCCGGGGCGGTTGAAGTAGACCTTGCCCTGGCTGATCGACCCGTCCGGGGCGATCTGCATGAACTTCGCTTCCAGGCTGGTGAAGCCGTTCAGGTACTTCTCCACCCGGGCGATGTCGGCCCGGTCCTGGTCGGTGAGCGGAGCCGCCGCGACGGGGAGCGACAGCAGGAGAAGGCAGAGGAAGGCGACGAGGCGGGGCATGGCGGCTCCGGGGCGAGGGCTCACAGCGCTAGTCATCCCGCTCAAGAATGGCAAGACTGCGGCGGCAGAAAGACCGAGGGGAATGACGATGACGGTGTTGAAGTTCCAGGACGGCGGCTTCCGCTTCGCCAAGGGCGGCTTTCCCTATTCGGCCGGCGTGGCGGCCGAGCCGGGCTTCGCCCTGGAGCGGGCCCGTTTCCGCCGGGTCGTGCCGGTGGCGGAAGGTTTCGAGCGGATCGCCGCGCATCTGAAGGACCAGGGTCGTCCGCTCACCGCCTTCTGCGCCTGCGAACTTCGCTCGCCCGCGCCGTTCACGGAGGCCGGCTTCGTCGCTTTCAACCGGGTCTATGTCGGCACCCTGACCGAATGGGGCCTGATCCGTGATGGTCTCAACCCGGTCGCCCGCAGCAACGTCTGTCCGGAGGTGAACAAGCCGGCCGAGCCCGGCTTCTATGCCTTCACCTACACCGTGCCCTCGAACGACCCCGCGCCCAGCTTCGTGGTGGCCGGTTCGGGCGAGGCGGAGGAGGGGCACGCCAATTACCGCGACCACACCGTGCGGCTGGGCGATACCTCCCCCGACGCGATCAGGGAGAAGGCCCGCTGGGTCCTAGGCGAGATGGAGCGCCGCCAGGGCCTGCTCGGGCAGAGCTGGAAGACCGTGACCGACACCCAGGTCTATACCGTGCACGATCTGCACCCCTTTCTCGCGTCCGAGATCGAGGGCCGGGGCGCCGCCGCCGGGGGCCTGACCTGGCACTTCGCCCGGCCCCCGGTGGTCGACCTCGAATACGAGATGGACTGCCGCTCCGTCGCCCGCGAGATCCTGCTCTGAGGCCTCAGTCCTTCGGCCACCAGGGATAGCCCGCCGGCATGTCGGTGGAGGCCCTGGAGGGGAAGTTCGGTTTCCGCTTTTCCAGGAAGGCGGCGACGCCTTCCCTCACGTCCGGGCTCGCCCCCAGCGCCCGGGTGATCGGATAGTCGACTTCGAGCGCGTGCAGCGGATGCGGCTCCGCGCCCAGCCGCCACAGCATCTGCCGAGTCAGCGCCATGGCGACCGGCGCGGTCTCGGTTGCGATCTCCTCGGCCAGCGCGCGCGCGCGGGGCAAGAGCTCATCCGGCGGCACCACCTCGCTGACGAGGCCGCCCGACAGCGCTTCTGCCGCATCGAAGACCCGGCCCGACAGGCACCATTTCAGCGCCTGAGGCAGGCCGACCAGGCGCGGCAGGAACCAGGAACTGCCCGCTTCCGGCACCAAGCCGCGGCGGGCGAAGACGAAGCCGAAGCGCGCGCCTTCGGCGGCGATGCGGATGTCCATCGGCAGCGCCAGCGTGATGCCGACGCCGACGGCCGGGCCGTTGATGGCCGCGATGGAGGGCTTGCGGCAGTTGAAGATGCGCATGACGAAGCCTTCGCTCCGCCGCACATCGCCGCCGCCCAGCACCGCCCCCCCTTTCGCATTGGGGGATGTGTCGAAGGTGTTGGCGCCGCCCGAGATGTCCGCCCCGGCGCAGAAGCCCCGCCCGGCGCCAGTGACGACGACGCAGCGGATGGAATCGTCGGTATCGGCCTTCAGGAAGGCATCGGCCAGTTCGGCGCCCATGCGGGCGGTATAGGCGTTCAGCTTTTCCGGGCGGTTGAGCGTGAGGGTGAGGACGCCGCCCTGCTGGTCGGCGGCGATGTCCTGATAGGCGGTGCTCATCTTCGGGTTCCTCCGGGCTTTCTTGTTGTGGCGCATTCTGGCCCGAAGGGCGCGGGCCTTGCCAGTGGAAGCTTGCTCCAAACCTAAGCTTCCCAAGGGGAGCTTGCATGGGGGAGGGCGCCCCGCTAAGACAAGGCCCGCCCGGCGACGGGCAGCCTCTATGTCCCCTTCGTCTAGAGGCCTAGGACGACGCCCTCTCACGGCGTAAACAGGGGTTCGAATCCCCTAGGGGACGCCATCCTGCTCCGCTCGCAGGGCGAGCTTCGCAGGACGGGTCCTGCAAAAACCCTTCCGATAGTCGAACCAGCGGACCTGCAGCCGCGGACATTTCTGTCCGCTCGGTCGATGGCCTCGGACATTCGGGCCGGCGCCGGTCGTCGCGGCCAAATCTGGCCGCTTCGACCCCCCGGACATTTTTGGCCGCGCCCCGGTCGGGCGGACAATTCCGTCCGCGACGGTTCTCGAATTGGAGCCCTCCCCGTCCGCCGTAGCCTTGGCGAAGGTGGATGGGGGAGCGTTTGGGTGGGGGCGGACGCCTGCACCGGAGCCCGGCAACCGGAACATTTGTCCGGCCGGACAATTTTGTCCGCTCGCCAATGGGCACAGTTGCGGCCAGATCTGGCCACTTCGGGGGGCGGACATTTCTGGCCGCCAACTGCTTTTAGAGCCCTCCCCCGTCCGAAGGATGGGGGAGGGTTGGGTGGGGGCGGACGCCCGCGCGATGCTCGGGGCCGATAGACTCCGCAAACACCGGCGGCCAAATCTGGCCGCTTTGTTCGGCGGACATTTTTGTCCGCTGTCGCTGCCGGACAAATCTGGCCGCTCGCCGCCCACACCACCGTCATGCCCCGACTTGATCGGGGCATCCACGCGGTGGCTGCGGCCCCGGGGCGGCGGACGTCCGGCGCGGGCGGAGAGGTTCGGATGCCCGGATCGAGTCCGGGCCTGCCGTAAGCCATTGGCCCAGATGATCTTTCGGCGATTCCCGGGCATCGGCGCCCCAGCCTAAGTCAGCCAATTCGCGCCAATTCGAGCCAACCAGAGCCAGTTCGCTACCAGCTTCGGCCAGTTTGAGCCCGTTCGCGCCTGTTTCGGCCAATTCGCCGGGAGCATCGGCGGGTGCCCAGGTCGGGCCAGCAGAAGCCCGTACACCGCCAGCGCGTGGCGATGTCCTCTACGAGATTCACGATGGCCAAGCACCGTCGCGCCTCGACGGCAGCGAAGCGGGCATTATAGGTGAAATTCTTTCATAAATCAAGAATATTCCCGTCTGGAGCAGAGAAATCTACCCTGCGGCCATGCGCCGTTGGTGGTGCTCCAACCCCGCCCGCCAAAATCGCCCTCCCGCCTATATCGTCGCCGACTTCGACCGGCTTTCGCTGACCGGCGAGGGCTGCCCGGCCCCCACCTTCACCACCGAGCAGGCGATCGAGGTCGGCCGGAAACATGTGAAGGAGCATCCGAACGCCTGGCATCAGCCGTCGCCGGTGCTGCCGCGGGTGGCGTTCCGGCAAGTGTTTCCGTGCTGACGGCGGCCCTTTAACGTCAATTTTCAAAAAGGATATTGCCTCTTTGAGCGCAATGCTTCGGAGATCTAACCACGCTCGAGCAGTGCGCGGTCATCGATAAGAACCCAGCGAGGTGGGAGCCGGGAGATCATTGAGTTAAGTATGGCGTCCCTTCATCTCGGATAGCGAAGGTTTCACTCTGCGCTCAGGCCGCCGCACGATGCAGCCGATTCCAGACGATCGCAAAAACGGCGCCCAAGGCATAACCGACTGTGCCGGTCAGCGCGACCAGCCCAAGTGCACGACCACCATCGAACCCTTCGATCACCCAAACCGGCCGGATGAAATGTAGCCAGAAAATGAAATCAATGACGGGCTGCGCAAAGCCGCTCGCCACGAGCAAAGCCCACAGCATGTGCATCCCGCCCAGCAGGGACCCGGTCGCGAGACCGGTACCGTGGACAGCAATCGCGCCCCCTTGCTTCAGGTCCAGTCCGACTTCGCGGCTGGCCATCGTCGCCACTCCGTCCACAATCCTACGAAATCAATCTATCCGGCCCAATCCCTCGGTCATTGATTCTCGTCAATAGCACATACGCGTGTCGGCATTTGCCCGGAGCAGCAGGCGCAAGGTGCGTCTTTTGTGTGGCAATCGCAGCTCACACCCTCGACCTCGCCCTACAGCCAATCTCGCCCACCTTGGCACCTGCGATCTCGCGGGGCGATGGACAGGAACGTCAGCCGGCATCCGCGGCACCATTGCAGGGCGTCCCATGATCGAGATCAATGCCCAGCAGAACGCCTCGACCTAGTCTGTCTTAATATCCGAGGAGATTGACTATGCCGCATCGCACTGTCGTACTCTCCAATGCGGTTCGCACCGGCATCGGTACGTTCGGAGGGGCGCTCAAGGAAACGCCGGCCACAGAGATTGGTGCAGCGGCGATTCGTGGCGCAATGGCGCGGACCAAGCTCGATCCTGCCAAGATCCAGGCAGTCGTCATGGGCAACGTCGTTCAGGCTGGCAACAAGATGAATCCAGCACGGCAGGCTGCGATTGTCGGCGGCCTGCCCGTCGAAGTGCCAGCAATGACGGTCAATCGCGTCTGCGGGTCGGGCGGCCAGGCGATCGCTTCGGCAGCGCAAGAGGTCATGCTCGGCATGATTGATTGTGCCATTGCCGGCGGCATGGAGAACATGGATCAAGCACCTTATCTTATGGGTGGCGGACGCTGGGGCTACCGCCTGGGCAATGCTGAAATCTACGACAGCATGCTGCGAGACGGGCTCAATGACGCTTTCTCGGATCAGCATTCGGGATGGCACACGGAAGACTTGGTCAAAGACCGTCAGATCACTCGCGAGGAGCAGGATCGCTGGGCCGAGCGCTCGCAGAAGCGCTTCGCTGCCGCTCAGGCTGCCGGCAGGTTCACCCAGGAGATCGTCCCGGTGGAGCTTCGTGAGCGAAACAAGCCCGGCCTTTTTCAGAAGGACGAGCACAATCGCCCGGACACGACCCTCGAAAGTCTCTCTAGGCTGCGCCCTGCCTTCCGCAAGGATGGCACGATCACTGCTGGCAATGCGCCCGGGCTCAATAGTGGCGCGGCTGCCATGGTCGTCTCTGATGCGGATTGGGCCGAGAAAAACGGCCTTGCGCCGATGGCGCGAGTCGTCTCCTTCGGTATAGCGGCTATCGAGCCTGGCATGTTCGGCCTGGGTCCCGTGCCCGCGGTCAAGCAGGCGCTGGCACGGGCCGAATGGAAGATCGGTGATGTTGAGCGCATCGAGATCAACGAGGCGTTTGCCGCAATCGCGATCGCTGTGCAGCGCGAACTCGGTCTACCCGAGGATATTGTCAACGTGGAAGGCGGCGCGATTGCGCATGGGCATCCAATTGGCGCGACAGGCGCCGTCCTAACCACGCGGCTTCTTCATTCAATGAATCGCGATGGGCTGAAGCGCGGTATCGTTACGCTCTGCATCGGCGGCGGCCAAGGCATTGCGCTGGCACTGGAGCGCCTGTCGTGATCCCATCGAGGTCAACGACAGGGTGGAGTGACAAGCAAGACCCTGCGGCATCTGGTCCATGCGGTATCGATCTCGATGCAGAGTTGGCTTGACGGGGTTCGGCAGGTGCCTGACGGCGTTACTCAAGCGAGCTTTCTCCCTGAGACCGAAGTACGGAAAGCGTGACGCGGCATAGGGGCTGATGAGTTCACAGAGCCGCAAGAGTGGCGGCGTCAGCACCAGGGGCACTAGCGGACGATGCGGGGTTCATGGAGATGATGACAGACCTGCTATAGACACGCTCGCGCTTCGCGCCCTACCGCTGCCGATCCGCTTAGCCCCCGGTAGCGCCCCGCCACCCACTCCCCTGAACCACGCCCCGCGGCTCGCGTCGCGATAGTCCCCGACCGTTCGGCAGCCCGTCCGCGAATTCCCCCTCGAAGCGGCTGCCGCCGGGCCAGGTGATGCTGGCCCTGCCGTTGAGATGGCCCCAGCGCCATTCGCCCCGCATGCGGCGGCCGTCGGCGCGGGTGAAGGTGCCGAGGCCGTGGAACAGGCCCTCGCGATGCTCGCCCTCGTAAGTGGCGCCGCTCGGCCAGATGGCGCGGGCGCGGCCCTGCAACCGGCCTTCGAACCAGTCGCCGTCGAGGCGCGTGCCGTCCGCCCTGGTCAGCACGCCCTTCCCATGGAACCGCCCGTCCCGGTACTCGCCGACATAGCTCTCGCCGTTCGGCCCGGTCCAGGCGCTGCGGCCGTGCTCTCGGCCCTCCGGCATCGGATCGGCGTAGCGGCTGGTGCCGCCGTTCGGGCTGCGCCATTCCCTGACGCCATGGCCCTCGGCCCGGCCGTCGGCGCCGCAGTCGCCTGACCAGCTGACCGTCTCGTTCGCGCGGGGTTCGGGGTTCCAGAGCCAGCAGCCCATGCGCCGGTCCACCATCCAGCCGGCCTCTCCCGCCTTCGCCACCTGGGTCAGCGGCGGCAGGCCGTCTTCCTCCGCCCCGGCCGGCAGGCCCGGGGGCGAGGGCGAGGAGACAGGCCCACGAGAGACAGGCTCACAAGAGACAGGCAGGGGCGAGCGGAAGGCGCGTCACCATGGGGCACTCTCGGCGCAACGACAGGGAAGCCTAGCCCCATCCCGCGGGCACGCTGGCCTGCGCGCCGCGGGGGCGGCGATGCGTAAACGTCAGTGCCGCGTCTGTCATTCCCGTGAAGGTGGTGGGGCGGCCTCCGGCCTCAGGCGGCGTCCGGCCTCAGGCGGCGTCCGGCGGCGGGGAGGGAGGTGGCGCGGCGGCCCGGGCCGCCAGCAGGGCCTTGATGCGCTCGCCCACATGCTCGACCGGATAGGGTTTCTCGATCAGCGGGCCGGCGCCGCAGACGTCGCTCGCCGCCTCGGCGGCATTGCTGGCGCTGGAGGTCAGGATCACCGGCAGGCCCGGCCGGTTCTCGCGCACCCAGCGGGCGAGGGCAAAGCCGTTCATCTCGCCGCCGAGGTTCACGTCGGTGAAGACGACATCGACGGTGACGGCGGCGGCGAAGAGCTCCAGCGCCTCCTCGGCCTTGCCTGCCTCGATCACGGTATAGGCGCAGTCGCGGAGGTAGTCGGCAATGGCCATGCGGATGAGGACTTCATCCTCGACCACGAGGACAACGGGCGGCCGGTCCTGCGCTTCCGCTTCGGCGACGCGCTCGGCGATACTGGACATGAAAACCTGCGGTGATGGAGCGAAGCCTGAACCCGTCGCCGGGGCTTCCGTTCCGGCACGCGCGGCGATGTCACAGGGAGCTCGAAGAGATCCGCCGGCAAGGCGACTCCCCTTTTCGTTTTCAGGGAGGGCTGCTCAGCGGGTGCCGGTCCGCTGTTCCGCGGGGATATGGTGGTCGACGAAAAGGCCGCTTTCCACCGATCGGGCGCTGATGCCGCTTTCCCGGGCCTGCGACACCAGGCGCTGCAAGGCCGCAATTTCGTCCGCCCAGTCCTTGCCGGCCCTGTCCCGGGGGGTGCTCCGATCCTGCACGTTGTGTCCTCCCTATTCCCTTGTTGTTGGGCATCAGCCTAGATGAAAGCGAACAGGCCGATCAATCCTCCGCGTCCCAGTCGAACAGCGCCGGCTCCTTCCTGGAAAACCGCGCCACGGCTTCCGCGTGATAGGGCTCGAGCCGCGCCGTGCCTTGAGCCAGCGCCTCGAATTCCAGCATCGTCTTCGGGTCGAGGTGGAAGCTCTGGTTCAGGAGGTTCTTCATCATCCCGATGGCGGCGGTGGAGGCGCGGGTGAACTTGCCTGCCATCTTGCGGGCGGCCGGCATCAGGTCCTCCGGCTTATGGACGGAATGGACCATGCCCAGTTCCTTCGCCTCGGCCGCGCGCACCTTGCGCCCCGTGAACATCAGTTCCTTCGCCTTCTGCAGGCCGACCAGCCGCGGCAGGATGAAGAGGCCGTTCCAGTCCGGCACCAGGCCGATCTTGACGAAGCTCTGGATGAAGACGGCGCGCTCGCTCGCCAGCACGAAATCGCCGGCCAGCGCGAAGTTGCAGCCGCCGCCCGCCGCCGCCCCGTCGACGGCGCAGATCACCGGCACTTCCAGGTTCATCAGCTCGATCAGGCGCGTGTGCGCGGCGCGCATCCCGGCCCGTCCGGCATGGGCGGAGGGCGCGTTGCCGGCGGCGGGCTTGCCGTCGCCGAGCGAGCTCCGCGCGTGCATGGCCTTCACGTCGCCGCCGGCGCAGAACGATCCGCCGGCGCCGGTGATGATCAGCGCCTTGATGCTGCTGCCGGCCTCGTCCTTCACCCGTTCGATAGCGGCATCGATGTCGCGGCGCATCTCCGGCGACAGCGCGTTCCGCGCCTCCGGGCGGTTCAGGGTCAGCGTGGCGACCTTGTCCTCGACCTCGAAGGTCGCATGCGTGAAGGCCATTCTCGCGTTTCCTCATCCCCGTGATTTCTTGGCGACGATCCTTCCCGAATGCCGGGAGGAAGGGAAGAGGGCGCGCCGCGAGCGCAGCCGGCTTCAGAATGCGGTCGGCGTACCGGCACTGGGGGCGGCGGGCTGTAGCGAGGACATCTCGTAGCCGACATCCGGTCGCGGCTTATCGGGGCTCGGGCGCGGATAGGGGGGCGCGCAAGGCAGAATCACCGTCAGGGTGACGGTCGCGCTGTAGTACCTCACCCGGTCATTCCCGGCGCAGAGACCGGGTGGGGCATGGACCTTCCCCATCGACAGCCGGATGGCCCTCACTCCTTTGGCCAGCAGGTAGGCTTTCACGTTGGCGGCGCGGATCTCGCCGCCGCGCAGGGCGGCCGCATCCTCGCGTAGGCCGACGCGGCCACGAACGCTGAGGAAGACCGAGGGATTGCGTTGCAGCCAGTCTGCGATCCGGTCCAGTTCGAGGGCGACGGACGGCCCGATCTCGCTGCTGTCCATGGCGAAGACGAGCTGGTGACTGCCCCGCTCGGACCGCGGCCATGGCCCGAACTGCATCCCGAGCGGGACCGGCTGCGGATGCGGCGTACGCAGCACCGCGTAGGGCTCCGCGGCCGACACGTCCGATGACGGGGCGAGCATGAGGGCCACCGCCGCGAGCGCGGCTGCGAACGCACCGCAGAGGATGCCGGTTTTCACCCGGCCGCCGCCTGCGCCGCGCGGAGCTTCAGCAGCGCCAGCATCATGTCGATCGTCGGCGTCGGCACCTGCGCCAGTTCGGAGAGGTCGGCGATGGAATCGGCGAGCGCCCCGATCTCGAGCGGCTTCTTGGCCTGCAGGTCGGTCAGCATCGACATCTTGTGGGCGCCGAGGCCGATGGTGAAGCGGATGCGCTCCTCCATCGGCGTGGAGAGGCGGGCGCCGAGCCTCGCCGCGACGGCTTCCGCTTCCGTCATCATGGCCCGGGCGATGCCGATGGCGCCGGGGGAGGAACCGATGCCGGCATTGTCGGCGAGCGTCAGCACCGCGATCGGGTTCCAGGTCAGGCTGTTGATCATCTTGGTCCAGATCTCGGCCCGGATGTCGGCCTTCACCGGCGCCTTCAGCCCGGCCTCGGTCATCGCGGCGCTCAAGGCCGTGACGCGGGGCGAGGCGCTGCCGTCGGGCTCGCCCAGCGGCAGGTAGCAGACCTCGTTCTCCAGATGCGCCACACCGGGTTCCGGCACCACCGCCCCGGCCCAATAGGCGCAGCCCAAGGCGCGCTCGGGCCGGAACATCGCCCACTGTTTGCCGCCCGGGTCCATGCGCTTCAGCCGGGCGCCCTCGAAGGGGCCGGCGAGCTTGTGGAAGAACCAGTAGGGCGCGCCGGTGGTGGGCGGGATCAGCGCCGTCTGCGGGCCGAGGAGGGGCGCGATGCTGTCGAGGGCTTCGAGATACTGGTGCGTCTTCAGCGTGACGAAGACCACGTCCTGGGGCCCCAGTTCGGCCGGCTTGTCGGTGGCATTGACGCGGACGGTGAAGTCCTCTTTCGGCGAGAGCAGGCGAAGGCCGTTCTTGCGGATGGCGTCCAGATGGGCGCCGCGGGCGACCAGCGAAACCTCCAAGCCCCGCACGCGGGCGAGATGGGCGGCGATCACGCCGCCGATCGACCCGGCGCCATGGATGCAGATCTTCATGAGCGTGCAGGATAGCAGAAGCACGGGTGGTGCGGGCGGCCGGGGTCGAACCGGCACGGAGGTTGCCCCCCTACGGATTTTAAGTCCGTTGCGTCTACCAGTTTCGCCACGCCCGCGGGGACCGCCTCTATAGCCGAAAGGCGCGCGCATCAGAACAGCCGGATGTGCTCGGGCCGGAAGCCCATGCCCACCACCCGGGCGGCGAGGCGGCGGGCGAAGGCGAAGCGGCCGAACAGGCGAAGCGGGAGCGGCGCCCGGGTCGGCCCGGGCTTCCCCAGCACCTTGCGGGCTAGGTAGTTCTGCATGGCGACCTGGATGGCCTGCATCATCCGCGCCGGGAACAGGCGGCGGCGGCCGACGGCGGCGAGGTCGGGCGGCGTCCCCGCCTTCAGTGCCGGAGCCAGCAGGTTGGCGGCGGCGACCGCGTCCTGGATGGCGAGATTGATGCCGACGCCGCCGATCGGGGACATCGCATGCGCGGCGTCGCCGATGCACAGGAAGCCCGGCCGGTGCCAGGTATCGAGGCGATCCACCTTGACCGAGAGCAGCTTCAACGCCTCCCAGTCGTTCAGGCCCGCCATGCGGGCGATGGGAATGCCGGTGAGGAAGGCGATATCGGCCTTCAGCGCGTCGATCCCCCGGCGCTGCAGCGCCTCCAACCCGTCCTTCTCGATGATCAGGCCGCATTGCCAGTAGTCGCCGCGGTCGAGCAGCACGATGCCCTTGCCCGCATCGAAGCGGCCCAGCACCTGATGCGGGTCGCCCCCCGCCCGGGGCAGGCGGAACCACAGCACGTCGATCCCGGCGCCGAGATCGACGGGGACGAGGCCGGCCGCCGCGCGCAGTTCCGAATGCCGGCCGTCGGCCGCCACCACCAGACCCGCGGCGATCTCGATCCGTCCCTGCGGCGTCTTCACCTTGACGCCGGCGATGCGCTCGCCCCGGCGCAGCAGGCCCACCGCCTTGTGGCGGCGGAGCAGGCGGAAGTTCGGGAAGGCCGCCGCCCGGTCGGCCAGGAAGTCGAGGAAGTCCCATTGCGGCATGAAGGCGATGAACTTGCAGCGGGTGGGCAGGTGGGCGAAATCGGCCGCGAACGGCGTGTCGCCGAAGCGCCCGCCGACACTCTCGACCCGGCTGTGCGGCAGCGACAGGAATTCCTCGAGCAGGCCGAGTTCGTGCATGAGATCGAGCGTCGAGGGGTGGATGGTGTCGCCGCGGAAGTCGCGCAGGAAATCGGCGTGCTTCTCCAGCACGGTGACCTCGATCCCGAAGCGGGCCAGCAGATAGCCCAGCATCAGTCCGGCCGGGCCGCCGCCGGCGATGCAGACGGTGGCGGCGGCGGGCGGCGGCATCATCGGATGCAGTGGGCGCGCAGCTCGGCCTCGGCGCCGGGGAAGGAGCGGATCGGGCCATGGCGCAGCAGCTGCTCGCGGTCGGTCGCCTCGGCCATCGCCTCGCCGAAGATGCCGAGCAGGGCGTCGAAGCGGCGCGGCTCCGGCGTGTCGTTGGCCTCGGCGAACCGCGCCGCGGCATCCTCGCTCTCCTCGGTCCGGTCGGCCGCGCGCGCCGGGCCCAGGCAGGCGAGCATCGCGAGCAGGACGGCCGCCCGGATCACGACAGCAGATCCGCCGCCATCTGGCGCAGCCGGGCGCGCTGGATCTTCACCCCGTTGGCGGAGAGGGTGGTCGGCATGGCCTCGAGTGCCACGATCCGCTTCGGCACCTTGTAGCCGGCGATGCCGCCCCTGCAGTGGGCGGCGAGCGCCGCCTCGTCGAAGCCCGCGCCCGGCTTCGGCACCACGAAGCCGACGGCGCGGTTGCCGTCGGGCGTCGGCACCGCCACCACCTGGGCCTGCTCGACGGCCGGATGCGACTGCAGGAAGTCCTCGATCTCGGCCGGGCTGACCAGGAAGCCGCCCAGGCGCAGAACGTCGCCCATGCGGGTGAGGTACTGGAAGCGGCCGTCGGGTTCGATGCTGGCGAGGTCGCCGGTGCGCAGATAGCCGTCGGCGGTGAAGGCCTCGGCGGTGGCTTCCGGGTTGCCGAAGTATTCCTTCATCACGCTCGGGCCCTTGAACTCGAGTTCGCCCGCCTCGCCCGGCGGCAGCAGCCGGCCGCTCTCCGGGTCGCGCACGCGAACCGAGGCGGCCGGGGAGACGAGGCGCCCGCCGCCCTTGGCGCGTTCCTCGGGCGGGGCGGTCTCCGACTGGCGGGCGACGAGGGCCTGCATCTCGCTCATGCCGTAGAGGCCGACCAGGGGCAGGCCGCGCCGGTCGGCGATCCCGATCATGTCCAGCGGCGGGTGGTTGAAGGCGGCGAAGCCGGTGAAGCCCAGAGCGGGGAAGGCGGGATTCGCATCCGTGCCGTCCAGCAGCCGGAGGATCATGTCGTCGGTGCCGTTGGCGTGCGTGATGCCTTCGCGCTGCAGGAGGTCGACCGCGCGGGCGGCGTCGAAGACCGGCTGGGAATGGATCACCGCGCCGGCGCCGAGCGCCGCCATGCTGCCGGTGAAGCCGAAGACGCCGCACAGGGGCAGCATCTGCAGCACCTTCGATCCCGGGCGGCCGAAGCCGAAGCCGGCCGCCACGTCGCCCGTATGGTCGAGGATGCTGGACTGGGCGTGCAGCACGAACTTGGGCGCCTTGGTCGTGCCGGAGGTGGTGAACATGGCGCAGCCGTCGGCGCGGTTGCCGTCGCCCATGAGCGGGGGGGCGTCGAGCAGCGCGGCATAGGAGACGGTGCGGGCGCGGCCGACGGCGGGCGGCTTCGTCGGCCGGTCGCCCGGTTCGCCATAGGTGATGACGGTTTCCAGCCGCTCCAGCGCCTCCTTCGGCACCTGGTCCAGGATGTCGAGGAAGGGAATGTCGAGGAAGGCGGGCCAGAGGATCAGCGCCCTGGCGCCGGACCGGCCGACGATGTCGCCCACCTCATGCGCCTTGAAGCGGGTGTTGACCGCCATGGCGATGGCGCCGAGCCGGCCGCAGGCGATGAAGAGCGCGAGATAGGCCGGCACGTTCGGCATCCAGAAGGCGACGCGATCGCCCCGGCCGATGCCGAGCCGGGAAAGCCCGCCGGCGAGGCGGCGGCTGAGGCCGGCGAGCTGCTGATAGGACACCGTCTCGCCGCCGCTGACGATGGCAGCCTTCGCCCCGTGCCGGGCGGCGAGTTCCTCCACCCAGAAACCGATCCCCTGATGCATCGACGCTCCCTCCACGAGGGGCGGACATTGATCAGCGCGCGGCGGAAAGACAAGGCCCGCCGGAAGGAGAGGGCCCGCCGGAAGGAGAGGGCCCGGCGGAAGGAGAGGGCCCGGCGGAAGAGAGGGCCCGGCGGTGCGCCGGGCCGGGATGCGTCAGTTGGTCTTCTTGGGTGCCGGGGCGGCCGGCGCCTTGGCCGTGACCGGGGCGCTGCCGCAGGAGCGGTGCAGCGCGGCGGCGTCGGGCTCCTTGTCGAGCCAGCGCAGGCTCGCCGCGGTGACGACGCGGTAGCTCAGGTTGTCGGCCGGATAGGCGGGATGCGACTGGTCGGGGCGGGTCTCGACCAGGCTGATCGCCTTGTCGGAGAGGCGCATCTCCATCCGCCCGCCGTTGGACGTCTCGCGGCTGGCGCAGACCGGGCCGAGTGTCCGGTCGAAGGCGGCCACCTTGCGGAAATTGGGGTCCGGATCGACCCGGCTGCCGGAAATGTCGAGCTGATACTTGGCGAACTTCACCTCCGCCCGCTCGATCCGGCCATAGGGGAAGTAGACCAGGAGGCCGCCGTCGAGGCTGGCGTATTCGCCGAGCCGCCCCTCGACCACGGGAAGATGATGGATGCGGTTGGCCGGGATGCGAGAGGCGTCGTCCAGAAGGCGCAGCTGGTTGCGGTCGCCCCGGGCCTGGGCGCGATCGGCCTCGAAGGGAATGAGCGGTCCGGTCTGTGCCGCGGCGGCCGAAGCGGTCAGTGCAATCGAGGCCGCAGCCAGCGGAGCGCGCAGGTCCATCATGTCCGAAACCCCTAACCCCATTGACGAATCGACGTCGGACCATAGCCGCGACTTCGCCCCACCTCAACCGTGCGGTGGGATATACTCCCGGGATGGTATCCCTCACCGAACCTGAACTTTCGGCCCGGATTCTCTACCGTGACGCACTTGTGATCGTGCTGGACAAGCCTGCCGGCATTGCGGTGCATCCCGGGCCGGGCGGCGGCCCGAGCCTGGAGGATCACTTCGAGGCGTTGAAATTCGGTTTCCGTGATGCGCCGGCCCTGGCCCACAGGCTGGATCGCGACACCAGCGGCTGCCTGGTGCTGGGGCGCCACCGCAAGGCGCTGGGGAAGCTCGGCGCGCTGTTCCGCGACGGGGCGGTCGAGAAGACCTACTGGGCGGTGGTGACCGGCGGGCCGCCGGAGGAGGAGGGTCTGGTCGACCGGCCGCTTCTCAAGGTGAACGGACGGTCCGGCTGGCGGGTCGAGATCGATCGCCGCGGCCAGAAGGCGCAGACGGAATGGCGGGTGCTCGGCCGGGGCGAGGCGATGAGCTGGATCGAGTTCCGCCCGAAGACGGGCCGCACGCATCAGATCCGCGTCCATGCCGCCTCGCTCGGCTGCCCGATCCTGGGCGATCATCTCTACGGCCCGCCGGGGGAGGTGTGGTCGCGCGGGCCCTTGATGCTGCATGCCCGGCGGATCGCGATCCCCCTTTATGCGGGCAAGCCCCCGGTGGTGGTGGAGGCGGCGCCGCCCGCGCATATGAAGAGCGCGCTCTCCGCCTGCGGCTGGAAGGAGGATCCGTCTCCGGTCTACGCCGCCGGATAGCCCGGCGCGATCAGGCGGCGCGTTCCAGGGCCGCCAGCACCGCGTCGCCCATGCCCTTCGTATCGAGAGGCTTCACGTCCCTCTCGGCCAGGTCGGCCGTGCGCGCGCCCGCGGCCAGCGCAGCGCCGACCGCATGTTCCAGCAGATCGGCTTCTTGCGGCAGCACCATCGAATGGCGCAGCGCCATGGCGACCGAGAGGATGGCGCCGAGGGGATTTGCGATGCCTTGGCCGGCGATGTCGGGCGCGCTGCCGTGGATGGGTTCGTACAGCGCCGGGCGGCGGCCGTCGGCGCGGGGCGCCCCGAGCGAGGCCGAGGGCAGCATGCCGAGCGAGCCGGTGATCATCGCCGCGCAGTCCGACAGCACGTCGCCGAACAGGTTGTCGGTCACCATCACGTCGAACTGGCGCGGGTTGCGCACGAGCTGCATCGCGGCGTTGTCGGCATACATGTGCGACAGCGCGACGTCGGAGAATTCCCTCTCGTGGAGCTCCGTCACCACGGCGCGCCAGAGCTTGCCGCTCTCCATCACGTTCGACTTCTCGACCGAGCAGACCCGGTTGCGCCGCGTGCGGGCCAGTTCGAAGGCGAAGCGGGCGATGCGCTCGATCTCGTCGGAGTCGTAGACCTGGGTGTCGAGACCCCGCCGGCGGCCGTCGGGCAGCGTGGTGATGCCGCGCGGCTGGCCGAAATAGACCCCGCCGGTCAATTCGCGCAGCACGATCATGTCGACACCCTCGATCACCTCGGGCCTCAGCGTCGAGGCCGAGGCGAGCGGGGCCAGCGCCCTGATCGGGCGGACGTTGGCGAAGAGGCCGAGCGACTTGCGGATGGTGAGCAGGCTGCCCTTGCGCCGCTCGGCCGGCGACAGGCCGTCGTAGACGGGGTCGCCCATGGCTCCGAACAGGATGAGATCTGCCGTGCCGAGGGCGGCCTGCGTCTTGTCGGAGATGATGGTGCCGAGGCGCTTGTAGGTGGCGGCGCCGAGCTCGCCCTCCGTCAGCTTCGCCGGCAGCTTGCGCCGGTCGGCGAACCACTCCAGCACGCGCACGGCTTCGGCGGTCACTTCCGGGCCGATGCCGTCGCCAGGGAGGACCAGTACGTCGAACTCGTTGCTCATGGACGTTTCCCGGTCAGAGCCAACTCAGTTCCTTGGCCTGCCTCGCCTCGAAGGCGGCGATGTCCTTCTCGTAGCCGAGCGTCAGGTTCACCTCGTCGACGCCCTTCAGGAGACAGTCCTTGCGGAAGGAATCGATCTCGAAGCGATCTGTCTTTCCGTCCGGCCCGATCACCGTCTGGCCGACCAGGTCGATCGCGATCTCGCTGCCCGGCTTCGCGTGCAGCGCCTTGCGGATCTCGGCCACCCGCGCCGCGTCGAGCCGGATGGGCAGCACGCCGTTCTGGAAGCAGTTGTTGAAGAAGATGTCGCCGAAGGAAGGCGAGATGAAGGCCCGGAAGCCGTTGTCGACCATGACGGTCACGGCATTCTCGCGCGAGGAGCCGCAGCCGAAGTTGCGCTCGCTGACCGAGATCCGGGCACCGGCGAATCCCGGCTGGTTCATCACGAACCCGGGGTTCGGCTTGCCGGCCCGGTCATAGCGCACGTCATGGAACAGGGCGTCGACCTGCTGGTCGCGCGGCTTGCCCAGGAAGCGGGCCGGGATGATCTGGTCGGTGTCGATGTTCGGCTGATCGAAGGGGATCGCCACCGCCTTGAGGGTGGTGAAGGGTTCCATGGGAGGCTCCTCAGGCCAGCAGGCGGCGGACGTCGGCGAAGCGGCCGGTGACGGCGGCGGCCGCCGCCATCGCCGGGCTGACGAGATGCGTGCGCACCCCCTGGCCCTGGCGGCCGACGAAATTGCGGTTCGAGGTCGAGGCGATGCGCTCGCCGGGCCGTCCGGTGTCGCCGTTCATGCCGACGCACATGGAGCAGCCGGGCTCGCGCCATTCGAAGCCGGCGGTCCGGAAGATCTTGTCCAGGCCTTCGGCTTCCGCCTGGGCCTTCACCAGGCCGGAGCCGGCGACCACCCAGGAGGGGACCACGGTCTTGCGGCCGTCGACCACCTTGGCGGCGGCGCGCAGGTCCTCGATCCGGCTGTTGGTGCAGGAGCCGATGAAGACGCGATCGACAGCGACCTCCTCGAGCGGCGTGCCGGGTGTCAGCCCCATGTAGTCGAGCGCCCGGGCGATGCCGTCCCTCTTCGCGGCATCGGGTCCGCTCGATGGCTCGGGGATGCGGCCTGTGATCGGCAGGGCGTCCTCCGGGCTGGTGCCCCAGGTGACCATCGGTGCGATATCGGCCGCGTCCAGGCTCACCTCGCGGTCGAAGACGGCGCCGTCGTCGGTGGGGAGCGAGCGCCAGAAGGCGACCGCCTTGTCCCATTCCGCCGCCTTCGGGCCGAAGGGACGGTCGCGGAGATAGGCGATGGTGGTGTCGTCGGGGGCGATCATCCCGGCACGTCCGCCGGCCTCGATCGACATGTTGCAGACGGTGAGGCGACCCTCGACCGACAGGCCGCGGATGGCGCTGCCGGCATATTCGATCACATGCCCGACCGCGCCGGCGGCGCTGATCCGGGCGATGATGGCGAGGATCACGTCCTTGGCGGTGACACCCTCGCCGAGCGTGCCGTCGACGCTGATCCGCATGGCCTTGGGCTTCCTCTGCCACAGGCACTGGGTCGCCATGACATGGCCGACCTCGGAGGTGCCGATGCCGAAGGCGAGCGCGCCGAGCGCGCCGTGGGTGGAGGTGTGGGAATCGCCGCAGACCATGGTCAGGCCGGGCTGGGTCACGCCCTGCTCGGGGCCCACAACATGCGCGATGCCCTGGCGCGGATCGCCGACATAGAACAGCGTCACGCCGCTCTCGGCGGTGTTGGTCCGGATCGCCTCGACCAGCTTGCGATGCCCGGGATCGCGGATATCGGCGACGTCGGCGCTGGCGGTCGAGGTGTAGTGGTCGGGGGTGGCGAAAGCGCGGTCGGGACGGCGGAGCTTCCTGCCCATCTCGCGCAGCTTGCCGTAGCCGCCGGCGGAGCCGTCATGCAGCAGGTGGCGGTCGATATAGAGCAACGTATAGCCGTCGGGGCGATCGACGACCACGTGACGCTGCCAGATCTTCTCGAACATGGTGCGCGGAGCGGTCACTTTTGTTTCCTCCTCGAACCGCCCCGTCGCCGATGCCGGCGAAGGGGCGGGTACCGGACACTGTCGTTGTCGTTACTCGGCGGCCTGCTTGACCTCGTCGCGGAAGGCGGTGCGGCGGACGTCCCAGTCGGCGGCGCCGAAGCGCGCGAAGGTGCCGCCGGGCGATCCCTGGACCGGCGGCAGCTTGCCCTGCTTCAGGTCGGCGAGCAGGCGGTCGCAGGTCTGGATGATGCCGCCGAACAGGAGGCCGGGAACGATGGCGATGGCATAGCCGAGCCGCTGGGCGTCCTCGATCTCGAACGGCGGGGTTTTGCCGCCGCGCACGACGTTCAACAGGCAGGGGCCCTTAACCACCTTCGGCACCGCCGCCACTTCCTCCATGGTCTGCGGCGCCTCGACAAAGGCGACGTCGGCGCCGTTGGCGAGCGCCTCGTTGGCGCGGGCGATGGCCTCGTCATACCCGGCGACGGCGCGCGAATCGGTGCGGGCGATGATGCAGAAGTCCTTCGACTTCCGGGCCGCCGCCGCGGCGCGGATCTTCGCCACGTAGTCGGCGCGGCTGACCAGTTCCTTGTTGTCGAGATGGCCGCAGCGCTTGGGGAAGACCTGGTCCTCGATATGGATGGCGGCGACTCCGGCGCGCTCGAATTCCTGCACCGTGCGATAGACGTTGAGCTCGTTGCCGTAGCCGGTGTCGGCGTCGCTGATCAGCGGAATGTCCATCGCGTTCACGATGCGGGTGGCGTTGGCCACCATCTCCGTCATCGTCAGCAGGCCGTAGTCCGGATAGCCGAGCGTGGCGGAGGTGCCGGCGCCGGTCATGTAGGCGGCCTCGAACCCCGCCTGCTTGATGCATGTGGCGGTGATGCCGTCGACGGCACCGGGGGCGACGATAGTCTTGCCGCTGGCAAGCAGGGCGCGGAGTCTGGAGGCGTTCGTCATGGGCTTTCCTTCGTTTTCGGACTGACGTTTTCGGACTGGACTGGGAGCGGTTTTCGCATCGGCTGGAGAGAGGCGCTGCCGCGTCGGCGCGCAAGATTGTGTCGCAGTATCGACTTGCGGGGTTCGCCCGTGTCGCGGTTTCCTTCCCTCACGTATCCATTGAACAAGTCATCTTAAGATGATAACAACAGCACCTGTCAACTAAGCAACGGGAGGAAGGCAATGTCCAGAATTGCCAATTGGCTTGGTGCGGCGGCTTTCGCTGCCAGTTCCGTCGTCTCCGGTGCCGCACAGGCGGCCGACATCGTCGTCACCCACTGGTCGGCGCTGCTCTACGGCGTGCCCTATGCGGTCGCGCTGGAGAAGGGCTACTTCAAGGAAGAGGGCGTCACGATCACCGGCATCCTGTCCTCCAAGGGCGGCGGCACCAGCGTGCGCAACCTGATGGCGGGCGAGACCCTGTATGCCGAGGTGGCGCTGCCGGCCGCGCTGGCCGCCATCAAGGAAAACTATCCGATCAAGATCATCAACGGCGGTACCGACGGGTCGTCCAGCATCTGGGTGACGCGCAAGGACATGAAGATCTCCGGCCCGGAGGATCTGAAGGGCCTGCGCTTCGCCTACAGCCGGCCGAAGTCGGTATCGGAGAGCGGGATCATCTCCGCCATCACCTCGCACGGGCTCAAGGCGGCCGACGTGAAGATGATCGCCGCCGGCGACATCGGTGCCGGCATCACCGCGCTCGAGCACAACAAGGTCGATGTCGCGACGCTGCCCGAGCCGATCCTGTCGATCAAGCGCAAGGAAGGCACGGTGTTCCAGGAACTGCCGTGGTTCGGCAAGGACGTGCCGCGCTATACCCAGACCGTCGGCATCGCCACGACCGAGGTGATCGAGAAGCGCGGCAAGGAACTCGCCGCCCTGATCAAGGCCCGCCGCCGCGGGGTCGAGTTCGTCTATGCCAATCCCGACGAGACGGCGAAGATCCTGGCCAAGCAGTACAACATGGCCCAGGACATCGCCGACAGCTCGATGAAGGGCATCCTGAAGCAGACCCCGACCTGGTGGAACCCCGGCCGACTGGACATGGAAGGCATGAACAACATGTCCCAGGCGCTTGGCGTCGTCGGCGCGATCGAACTGCCGATCGACTGGAAGCTGTCGATCGACGATCGCTTCGTGCGCGACGTCAAGGCCTCGCGCTGAAAGGGGCCTCGACACCGTGACGGTTGACGCGACGGCTGTTGCCGCCGAACTGGCCGGCGTGACGCGGATCTATCCCGCGCGCGCCGGCCATGCGCCGGTCCATGCCCTCGGGCCGCTGGACCTGAAGCTTCAGAGAGGCGAGTTCTTCTCGGTCGTCGGCCCCTCGGGCTGCGGCAAGTCGACCTTGCTCGACGTGCTGTCGGGCCTCGCCCCGCCGACCGAGGGGACGGCCTATTTCGAGGGCAGGCCGCTCAACGACACGGTGCCCGACGGAATCGGGGTGGTCTTCCAGGAGGACGCCTCCTTCCCCTGGCTCTCGGTCTTCGACAACGTCGCCTTCGGCCTGCGGCGCAAGGGCGTGGACGCGGCCGAGATCCGCCGCCGCGTCGACTACGCCATCGGCTTCATGGGCCTGAAGGCCTTCTCGACCGCCTATCCCTCGCAGCTGTCGGGCGGCATGCGCCAGCGCGTCTGCATCGCCCGCACGCTGGTGATGCAGCCCCGCCTGATCCTGCTCGACGAACCCTTCGGCGCACTGGACCAGCAGACCCGCCTCCTGATGGGGGACGAGCTGCTCCGCCTGTGGCGGGAGACCGGCGCGACCGTCATGCTGATCACCCATGCGCTGGACGAGGCCAACCTCCTCTCCGACCGCATCGGTGTGATGAGCGCCCGGCCCGGTATCTTCATCGACATCGTCGAGACGGGCTGGAGCCGCGACCGCGATTCGACGCTCGCCGCCGATCCGCGCTTCGGCGTGGTGTCGACCCGGCTGTGGTCGATGCTGCGGTCGGAATCCATGCGGGCCATGGGCCAGCAGACGGGCCAGATGGCGCAGGCGGCCGAATGAACCGCGCCACCGTCATCCGCACCTTCGTCATCGTGGGCATGGTCGGCGGGCTGGAACTCGCCTGCCGCGCCGGCCTCCTGCCGCGCACGGCGATCATCCCGCCGAGCGAGATGGTCGCCTCGATGATCGAGACGCTGAGCTCGGGCGAACTCGCGCATGACATGAAGCTCACCTTCGGCTCGGTCGCCGTGGCGGCGACCCTGTCGATCTGCGGCGGCTTCCTCATCGGCTTCGGCATCCACATGGCGCCCAGGCTGCGCCGCGCCGTCGATCCGCTGCTCGCCGCCTACTACGCGGTGCCGCACGTCGCCTTCTATCCGGTTCTGATCGTGATCTTCGGCCTCGGCGTCGGACCGCTGATCGTGCTGGCGACCATGTTCGGCATCGTCGCCATGATCATCGCGACGCTCACGGGCCTCGACCGGGTGCCGCGGGTCCTGCTCCGGACGGCGCGCATCCACCGCCTCACCTGGACGCAGGAACTGTTCAAGGTGCGGCTGCCGGCGGCGGTCCCGCATCTGCTGTCGGGGGTGAAGCTCGCCTTCTCCTATTCCTTCATCGGCGTTGTGGCGGGAGAATTCATCCTGTCGACGGCGGGGGTCGGTCATGCGATCGCCTTCTCCTACGACAATTTCCAAAACGACCGCATGTACGGCCTCATCCTCTTCGTCATCGGCTTCGTGGTGATCGTGAACACCTCCATCCTGTTCTGGGAGCGGCGCATGGTGGCGCGCCGGGGCACGCGATGAGCATGGCTTCCGCTTCGGGTACCGCCGCGCCCGTGCGCGCGGCCGCGCCGTCCTTCCTGTCAAGGTGGCGCGATCCGTTCCTCGTCCTCGTCGTCATCCTGGCCGCTTGGCAGGCCTTGAACCTCTGGGGCGGGGACAACGTGATGACCTCGCCGCTGGCGACGGTGAAGCACGCCTGGGAGATGTTCGGGCAGACCCGCTTCATTCCGCATCTGAAGGAGACGCTGACGGCCTATTTCGCCGCCCTCGGCATCGCCGTCTTCGGCGGCATCGCCTTCGGCGTGCTGATGGGCGCCCACAAGCTGACGGGCGAGGTGGCGGAGCCGATCTTCACCGCGCTCTACTCGATCCCGAAGGTGACGCTCTATCCGCTGATCCTGCTGAGCTTCGGCCTCGGCATCCAGGCGAAGATCGCCTTCGGGGCGCTGCACGGCATCATCCCGATCGTCATCTTCTCGATGAACGCGGTCCGGCAGGTGAACCGCACCTATCTGCGCACCGCACGGGCGATGTCGCTCAGTCCCTGGCAGACGGCGACGCACATCATCCTGCCCGCGACCGTGCCGGAGATCTTCTCGGGGCTTCGCATCGGCGTGTCGCTGACGCTGCTGGGCACCATGCTGGGCGAGCTCTTCGCCTCGCAGCGGGGCCTGGGGTTCCTGCTGATGACCGCGATCGACATCCACGACGTGAAGACGATCATGGCCATCGCGCTGCTGATCACGATTTTCGCGATCATCGTCAACTCGGCGATGCTGGCGATCGATCGCAAGCTGCATGCCCGGCTGTAGCGCGACGCGGCTTTCGCGCCCATCGCACTTGTGATAGCCACGGGCATCATGCTCGACCGCGCCCAGGGAACGCCCCTCCACCACCAGGCCTATCTGATCGTTCGCGACGCCATCCGCTCGGGCCGCTATCGCCCGGGCGAGCTTCTCCCCACCGAGGAGGCCTTCGCCACCGAGTTCGGCGTCTCGCGCATCACCATCCGCCGGGCGATGGATGCGCTGGCGCAGGCGAAGCTGATCGAGCGCCAGCAGGGCAAGGGCACCTTCGTGCGGCGCGGCGCGGTTTCCGCTCCGGTCGAAGTGCCGACCTACAGCATGATCGAGCAGATCGCGCGGATCGGCGCCATCACCGAGGTGAAGGTGTTCGAGTTCGGCGAGGAAGTGCCGCCGCCGGAGGTGCGCGCCGCCTTCGGTATCGCCGAAGGCCAGCGCCTCCAGCACGCCGTCCGCGTGCGCTATCAAGACGGCGAGCCGCTCATCCACCTGTCGACCTACGTCTCGGCTGCGATCGGCGCCGGCATCACCCGCGAGGAGATGGAGACCAATTCGCTCTATTCGCTGATCCGGCGGGCGGGCAAGCAGATCGCGCGCGGCGAGCAGACGATCAGCGCCGAACTCGCCTCACCCATCATCAGCCGGCGGCTGAACGTGAAGATCGGCGCCCCGCTCCTCTCCGTCACCCGCATGATGAACGGGGCCGACGGCGAGCCGATCGAGCATCTGCACTTCCTCTGCTCGCCCGAGCGCTTTCAGCTCCGCTTCTCGCTGAAGCCGGACGACTTCGCCGAGATCGAACAGCGCCTCAGCGCCGCCAACCGCTGAGCGGCAACCCCCGACCGCGGAACGCCAAAAAAAGGCGGCGCGCCGTTCGGCGCGCCGCCCCTCTTCGACTTCCGGTGCCGGATCAGGCCGCCTTGCGCGGGGCGGCGGCCTTCACCTTGTTGTCGACATAGGGTTCGAACTTCACGAAATTGTCGTTGAAGCGCCCCGCCAGGTCGCGGGCGGTGGTGTCGTAGGCGCCGCCGTCCTTCCAGGTGTTGCGCGGGTTCAGCACCTCCTCCGGCACGCCCGGGCAGGCGGTCGGCACGGCGATGCCGAAATTGCCGTCCTGGCGGGTCGGCACGTTGTCGAGCTTGCCGTCGAGGGCGGCGTTCACCAGCGCGCGGGTATGCTGGATCGGCATGCGGTAGCCGGCGCCGAAGCCGCCGCCGGTCCAGCCGGTATTGACCAGCCAGCAGGTGGTGCCGTGCTCGGCGATCTTCTTGCCCAGCAGGCCCGCATAGACCGACGGGTGCCGCGACATGAAGGGCGCGCCGAAGCAGGTCGAGAAGGTCGCCTGCGGCTCGTTGCCCATGCCCTTCTCGGTGCCGGCGACACGCGCGGTATAGCCCGACAGGAAGTGATACATCGCCTGGTCGGCGGTCAGCTTGGCGATCGGCGGCAGGACGCCGAAGGCATCCGCCGTCAGCATGATGATCGTCTTCG
>VFQQ010000228.1_pt1 | contig 136227 bp, 113 predicted proteins | sample 3512341 | NCBI WGS metagenome assembly VFQQ01 (sample SAMN10412373, study PRJNA504923) | tailings metagenome | isolation source: Relicate 2 Philex TSF1 revegetated site | place: Philippines: Tuba, Benguet | collected 2017-08-29 | reverse complement strand
GGGGACATCCTGGGCGAAGCCAACTGCATCATGTGCCTGGGGAACATCGCCCGGGAGCGCTCGGATCACGGTGAGGCCCGCACGCGGTACGAGGCGGCCCTCCCCCTCTATCGGCAGGTGGGGGCCATCCACGGCGAAGCCAACTGCATCATGAGTCTGGGGGACATCGCCCTGCGGCGCTCGGATCACGAGGAGGCCCGCACGCGGTTCGAGACGGCCCTCCCCCTCTTCCGGCAGGTGGGGGACATCCTGGGCGAAGCCAACTGCGTCCTGGGCCTCGGGGACATCGCCCTAGATCGCTCGGATCACGGGGAGGCCCGCACGCGGTTCGAGGTCGCCCTCTCGTTCTACAAGAAAACCGGGGAGCACAACTTCGTCGGCCAGACGCATCGTCGCCTGGCTCGGATGGAATCCAACGCCTCCCTACGTGACGGCCACGTGACGGCGGCGCGGGAAGCGTGGATGTCGATCGACAGGCCCGATCTCATAAAGCAACTGGATGAGGAGTTCAGAGCCGAAGATGCCTCGGATTGACGATTGAAACAATCTGAATTCATAAACAATACGTCCGAGCAACGATCGCAGTCCTCAGGGGCCCGGCTCGGTTTCAACTTCTCCGCGATCTCGGGCAATGGAACTTGGTATGGCCAACGGTGGACAGGTAGGAATGCGAGGATACCTCGCACAAACGTTGATCGCGATCCTGGACTCGCTCGACCCCGCGACGCCGTGGAACGCGATCACGATTGAACCAGATCTGAAGTCTGACAAGGTTGACGTCCTCTGGGAGATGAACATATGCAACGAACCCGGACAAGGTGATGCAAAGTGCTCGATCCGGAAAAAGGCCGTCCAGGTTAAGTCGTCTCAGAACCCCTTCGAAACCAGTGATGTCACAAGGTGGGCTAGGGAACTAGCCGATGGGAAGGAGGCCGACGAGAACGAATTGATCCTGGTCGGTCACGCCCCGGCGTCTGTCCTCAAGATACACGAGGTCAATAGTGTTCGCCTTGTCCATCGGGCGTTGGACTTACAGGCCTTCAGGGAACGAATCGCCCACCGTCTCGACCGCGTCCTACTCAACGCCGAACTTCCGCGACGAGACGCCGACTATCGCGAATTGCTGGCGGATGCCCTCACCGGGAAACTTGCGACACTTGCTTCGCGTGGGGTACGGACGTCTCGAGACGAGTTCATGACTCTCCTCGATAGCTGGACCCGGCAGGCGCACGGGGAGGTCGTTCGCCACTCTCGACCGCTCGAATCCTGTCCCGCCGTCTGCTGCGGCCGTGACGAACAGATCGGCGCTGTCGTGACTGCACTGACGGCCGAGCGGCCTCTCCCGGTCGGAGTCCTCGGGCATCCGGGGATCGGCAAGAGTACCATTGCTCGATCGGCGCTTTATGCAGACGCTGTCGAGAAACGCTTCGGCAATCGCCGGTTCTTCGTTCGATGCGACGCCGTGAAAGGGGCCTCTTCCTTGGCCGCCGAACTGGCGAGTCATCTTGGCCTGCCGATTTCGACAGAACCGGACGTCGAGGTGTTTCGCGAGCTCCGCGGCGGTCCGGCTGCGATCGTTCTCGACAATTTTGAAACTCCTTGGAGGTCGGAGGAGACGACGGCGGTAGAGGAGCTGTTGACGAAACTGACGCAGATCCCCGGCGTCGGCATCTGTGTCACGCTGCGAGGTCCCGTGCTACCAAAGGGACCGGCATGGGCGAACTCCGTCAACGTCGCTCCGTTATCCCTGCCGCACGCGAAGGCGGCGTTCGTTCTTCACGCGCGGGGATTCGAAAGCGATCCAGAACTGGAGGCTTTGTTGGGATCAATGGAAGGGGTCCCACTGGCAATCTTTCTGCTCGCGAGCGCCGCCGACGGCGAACCGAACCTTCAAAGATTGAAGAGACGATGGGATCAAAAACGCACAAAGCTGCTGAGACGTGCCGAAATGCGAGTCTCTAGTGCGGATGAAGCGAATTGGCCGTTCGACCTGCGGGAGGTCGACATAGAAGCCTCATACGAGGTGTCGCTGGAGATGGGGGACATCGACGGAAACGATGCTGCCCAGCAAGTTATGGCGATGCTTGCGCTGTTGCCCGGCGGGGTTGCCGACGAGACGCTTCGCGGCCTCGGTCCGCCAGAAACGGACGAGGCGGTCGTTCATCTGAACCGGCTCGGGCTGATTTTCTACGAAAAGGACCGAGTACGGATGCTCGCACCGCTCCGGGAGTATGCGGAGGATCGATTTCCCTCGCAGCACGCCGTTCAGGAGAAGGCGATTCGGCATTTTTTGGAATTGATTGCGAGACACGGAGGTGACATCGGGACCGCGAGAGGTGGAGATGTCCTCCGCATCCTGACTCCTGAAGCGGGTAACATCGAGGCGATCCTGCTGAGGGTCCTGAGGGGGGCCTGGGATGCCAAATCCTGATCTGGAGCGGCTGTCGCTCAAAGCGTCCCTCGCCTATGCCGAGTTCATGCTGTTCAGCGGACTTGGGACTACTCAGGTTTTGGAACTCGCACTTCTGGTCGCAAAGCGGCTTGACGACGACTTGCGAAGGGCACAATTGGCCAATGCGTTCGGACTTGTGGCCCTGGCTCGCTCGGATCACGGGGAGGCGCGCACGCGGTTCGAGGCGGCCCTCCCCCTCTTCCGGCAGGTGGGCGACATCCAGGGCGAAGCCAACTGCATCATGTGCCTGGGGAACATCGCCCTGCGGCGCTCGGATCACGGGGAGGCGCGCACGCGGTTCGAGGCGGCTCTCCCCCTCTTCCGGCAGGTGGGGGGCATCCTGGGCGAAGCCAACTGCATCCTGTTCCTGGGGGACATCGCCCGGCAGCGATCGGATCACGGTGAGGCCCGCACGCGGTACGAGGCGGCTCTCCCCCTCTACCGGCAGGTGGGGGACATCCTGGGCGAAGCCAACTGCATCATGTGCCTGGGGAACATCGCCCGGGCTCGCTCGGATCACGGGGAGGCCCACACGCGGATTGACGCGGCCCTCCCCCTTTACCGGCAGGTGGGGGACATTCAAGGCGAAGCCAACTGCATCATGCTCCTGGGGGACATCGCCCTGGATCGCTCGGATCACGGGGAGGCCCACACGCGGTTCGAGACGGCCCTCCCCCTCTTCCGGCAGATGGGGGACATCCTGGGCGAAGCCAACTGCATCCGGAGCCTGGGGAACATCGCCCTGCGGCGCTCGGATCACAGGGAGGCCCGCACGCGGTTCGAGGCGGCCCTCCCCCTCTTCCGGCAGGTGGGGTCCATCCTGGGCGAAGCCAACTGCATCCGGAGCCTGGGGGACATCGCCCTGGAGCGCTCGGATCACGGGGAGGCCCGCACGCGGTACCAGGTGGCCCTCTCGCTCTACGAGAAAATCAGGGAGCCCTACTCTGTCGGCCAGACGCATCGTCGCCTGGCTCGGATGGAATCCAACGCCTCTCTACGTGACGGCCACGTGACGGCGGCGCGGGAAGCGTGGATGTCCATCGACCGGCCCGATCTCGTCGCCCAACTGGACGAGGAGCATTTCTAGCTGGGCGACTCAGCATAGGCCCGCCCAGTACGGAGCCGCTGGCTGTTTTTGCTCCCGAGCGGAAGGGCTCTTCTGAACCGGCCTCCGTGGGGAACCCACGGAAATCGCTCTAGCCGGGGTGGCTTTCTGTTGCTGGCCGTCTCCGTCCGTCGCGTGTAGGGCTCGCTCCGGGGTCCCCTGCACGCGACGGACGGAGACGGACCAAGCTGGGAGCAGCGTTTCGAAGCTGTTGGGCATCGCGAGTTGCGTGAGCGATAGGAGCGGTGACCCCGCAGGCTTTGCGATGAGTCGGAGCGGACGTAGCGACGGCGGAGTCTTCGGAGACGAGACGCCCGCATCCCCGGTGATGACTTCGCACTGTTCCTGTTCTGCCAGGGCGACGTATAGGCAGTCGTACACGCCGATCCGGACCTGCGACGAGAGTTCGATGGCACGAGGGAGAAGCCCAAGAGTCGGTCGGATCTCCGGAAGCGTCCGCAGAAGGTCAGCCACATCAGTCGTTGATTCGATCCATCAGGGTCTTGTACTCCTGGTTGTGGCGAAGGGCTGGTACGGTGTTCTCCGCACCGTACCACTTCGTGATCCATTCATCGCCGTGCCCCGGCTTCTCGATCTTGATGGAGATTCCGCAGAGGATGCCACCAGCGGGGCCAGCCGTGTAATCGTTCTTCCAATTGTCAGGACCGCAGACTTAGTCGAGACGCTGCATGATGGCTCTGTTGGTCAGATATGCGAGGCAGGTTGCCCAGAGTCCGTTGGCGTTCTTGCCGCAGCGACCGACACGCCATTCGACGTCTTTAGCGGGGAACGGTGATTGGAGGTTGAGGAGGTCCATGAGGAGGGAGGAAAGAGATCAGGACGCCCGCGCACAGAGGCAGAGCGCAAGCACTTTCGACTTGCCAGATCGCTCAACCTGTAGTCCGACGGGACCATCGTCTGCCAAATCGTTCGGGCGATCTTTCGCTTCCGGCGGACAGCAGGGAATCCATCGTTGTGGGCAAGCATTTCTGCTTTGCGGCGGGAGATACCTTCCCGCTGTGCCCATTCGGGAAGGGTGAGGAAATCGGTGTCAGGCATGGTCCTGACCCTATCACCTGCGGTATTTCAGCGCAAGCCGATCACCTCGGCGTTGCCCATAACGGCGACTCGGGAAGCTCATCGATTGGCGAGAAGACGGCGAGTGCAGCCTCCACCAATCCGTCCGTGTTCGGACATCGGAAAGTGAACCGGTCATTCGCCGCTGGCCACACTGCCACGTCCACAACTACCGAGTGCCATTCCATGCATCGGGGACACTGCACGTCACTTCTCAATAACACGATTCACCTCTGAAACAGGATTGCCGCGACAGAAGTTGTCCCGGCCTTCCATCATTCAGCAGACGTCAAACCGTTTCCCTGGACTCCGCCCCCACAGGTGGCTCAGGCAGGCTGTATAAATCTTCTCGAACCTTCCTTGGACAGTTCCCAATGCGCGAGTCACCCGATGGAAGCCGCATCAAAGAACGTGGCTCGCTTCGTTTCCACTCCGTCCTGGAATAGCATCCCCGCCACTTTCTCCGTGGTTCCAGCGGTGTAAGCGCCCGAGCGAAGCCCATCGAATTGGTCGAGTCGCTTGTCCAGTCCAAGAAAAACGAACGATCGCGGCGCATGCTGCTTCGTCACTGCCTTCATGGCGTCCGTGACCTCAGCTACCTCTGCGGGCGGGTAGGCCTTTGCGAGACCTCGCCCCTTCGGCTCATAGGAGTACGCGAGAAGAATTCCGAACCGAATTGAGGCAAGTTCGGGGCGCCCTGACGAGAAGTACCGTGAAATCGTCTGCACTTTGGCCAGTGCTTGAGTACCTTCGACTTCCAGTACACCGACCGGGCTACCGTCTGTGCAGAGCAATGCGTCCGCCTGTCCCGCACTCCCGAATGATGGAGCGCCGTCGAATACGGTGTGAGACTGCGAACGGTTGATCCACCACTCGACCATCAGCCCGATCAGTGTCGAATGGCTACTACCGTAGGTTCGGTGGGCGACGTCCCAACGAACAGAAGCAAGACTCTCGAAGATCTGCTCGATCGTCATCGTTCACCATTCGGCAGAATCGCAGCGAACGAATTCAGGCCACAGATGAGGTTCCGGCACCACGTGGGGGTATCCGTGTCCCGGTTGTTCGAGAGCGCCAGGACATCGTCGATGGCATGAGGGATCTTGCAGGCCGTCAGGACATCGCGCAGATCGCCCTTGATGTTCTTGGCATACAGAGCCAGCAAGAGGAACCGGCAGTCAGGGAGCTGCGCTTTGTACGCGAGTCCTTCGAGAGTCGCGGCTGCGAACGCATTGAACTCGATTCCAGTCTTGATCTCGATGATCCACGGCCGGCCGTCGAACTGAAACGAGATGTCAGCGGTCTTGATGAGATCCGTTGATGCAGTCACCGCCCGGGCCGATGGATCTGGGACTAGCCCGCGACGTCGCAGGAGATCCTTCACTGCCTTGGTAAACGGAGTCACGATGTTCGACCGCTTGCTCGTTCCCTGACTGGCGTGGAGTTTCGCCTCGAAGGTGTCGAGCAGGAACAGGCCATCCGAGGACAGCTCAGCGAAGGCCGCCGACTGCCGCGTCAACGTGATGTCCCGCAGCCACCCGCTCTCTTGTGCCCGTTCGTCAGTCATCGTCCACCACAAAAAGGCCCCGCTTCTCAGCAGGGCCGGAATGTACCGGAAAAACGTCGGCGCTACCCCATCAGCTTCCGATTCTTCCCCGTCTTGTACCCCTCGATCCACTCCACGACGTTGCAGTAGTCCCGGAGACCCATTTTCCATTCGTATTTCTTCTGAAACTCCTTCGCGCCATCCGTGAACGAAGAAGTCGTCACGAGCATTGCACTCGTCGCGTTAGAATCGCAGAGCGTCCCAAACAACTGTTTGACCAGCTCGATTCCTACCTTCCGATCCTTGCGATACCGCTTGGCCTCGACCAGACAGAGCATCTTCCCGGCGCCGGCATCGAACTTGGCCATGATGTCACGTCCGTCGTCCTTCGACGCTTGAGTGAGTTCGACTTCCATGCCCATGTCAGTCAGGAGGTCTGCGAGAATCTCTTCGAATTTCCGTGGGGTCAGTTGGTAAATTGACTCTGGCTCTAACTTGAGCCGTTTAATGAGATCCTCATTCACGGAAACGATCCGAGGAGCTGCATCGGATGGGAGCCACAGACCGCTACTTGATTCCTCTACATCGAAGAGCACACCGCGAATCATCCGTGTTGCTGCTTCGACCCCAGAATCCTTGAGACATCTTGCGAAAATCTCAATTGCTGCGGGCATACCCGAAGTCGCGACCCAGACGGCCTGAAGCAATTCCGGTCGTAGTTCGATGCTCGATATCTTCCGAATTAGATCGGACGTCCCGCGAAGACCTAGTCCCGACAGTGAAACGACAAACGGTTCTCTAAGAAAAGATCCGCTACGGATCGTTGCGATATACTTAACGTACCCTCGCGCGTAGAACTCGTGCTCCAGATCCTCCAGCTCTCCTTCGTCGAGCTTAGGCAAGTTCTCAATCACGACTATTGGGTCATCGCCTCTCCAGCGCCATCCCGGATTCCGTGTTGCAGAGTACATCGCTCCCCAATCGGTGAAATTCAGCCAAGTCACCCCTTCCAGGCTCGGACGAAGATCGTGGACGAATTTGGAAGCCAGCGCCGTCTTGCCTGACCCAGCAGGCCCTTCGATGATCGTAAAGAAATGTGGCGGCCGCGTTCGATCATTGACGAACTCAGCCAACTTTCTGAGTTCGACTTGCCTCCCGGCGAATATCGGCGGAGAATGAGGAATTCCTATTCTTTCGACCATGCCTCGCTCGCCAGACGCATGAACCGTCCACGTCAAAGAAGCCCTACGGGGCCGTAGGGCTTGAGTCTATGAATCTCCAGGCTCAGATTGCCAGCGCCTTCGCGGATTGCCAGCGCCCCCTTGTAGAGATCCAGAGCTTTGACGTTGCTCTCGTAGCTGTCCTGGCATATCGAGCAGCTGGGCAAAGCAGCTCCGTGGTTCAACCGCATGCGTTCTTCGAGGAGGGCGCGGTGTGTTCCCAGTTCTGGCCGAGGCCGGTCTTGGCCTCGTACTGGAGAACGAGCATGGGAAGGATCGAGGACAGGCCGATGATGAGGGTGCGTAGAGTACGCATGAGAGAGGGGGGATAAGGTAGGACAGAGATACTAAATCGCAGTTTCAGCAGGCCGTCAAGTAGATCTGGAGCGATTCGGTTTCGGTCTTCGACCATTCCATACGCTCGTCCAAGAGCTTGTTGATCTTCTCGACCGCCTGGACCGATGGCAAGCTTTTGCGGTTAAGCCAGTTGGAAAGAGTCGAACGGCGAAGGCAGAGGTAGAGAGCGAATGCGGAGACTGTCTCGATACCGATGTTCTCCTGAAGGGCGGTGAGACGCTTGCGGAATCTCGAGGCCGCTTTCTGGGAGAGGGTGATGTGTTTCACGGGATGAGAAGGGAGGAGATTAAGCTTGTCGTGGCGAACACGACGATCCAGATGAAGAGAAGGGTTGCGAAGCGTCGCACGGTTGGGTTGGGGGCGGTTGTTGAGGTGGTTTCTGGTCGGTTGTTGGCCCGTTTCTGGGCCGTTTACTGGCACAATGCCAGCACGTCCGCCATTGAGGTCCGATCCGAGATGGCTTTGTCGAGGCGTTCGAGCTTCCGCTCCTTGCGGGCGGTCTGCTCTTCCCGCTTGCGGTCCTTGGCGTCCTGGGAGAGCGCCCATCGCTCAAAGGCGCCGTTGCGTTCGGCCCAGACCTGACGTTCGTCGGACCAGACGAGGGGGAAGTCGTCGCGGAGCTGGAGGACGAGTTGCTCCATCGTGATCTCGCGGAGCACGCGGGAGTTGTTCTCGCCGCGTTTCAGGATGCCGTGAAATTCGAGCTCTTCGGCGATCTTCTGGTAGTGGCCCTGTGAGAGGCCCCACTTCCTGATCGACTCGTCACACTTGAACGCCTGTTGCTCCATGAGCCAGGTCGCCAGTTCCCCGACCGGGATTCCCCGGTACGCGTGCTGGTTCGAGCCACGGCGTTTGACGATCGTCCGCTTGGACCAGAGCCAGAGGCGTTTCGCATTGAGGACCGAAGCGATCAGCAGCAGGAAGACGGGAACCTTGTAGCCGTTCCATCGGAGTGTGGCGGCCAGAGCTTCGAACGTGATGTCGCGGGCGAATACGCCGCAGGCGATTATTCCCACGTACAACAGGCGTTGGGTGGCCTTCCAGAGGACCTGGGAGCTCGATTTGTATCCACCGGATCACCTTGCCCCAGAGGACGCGGCGGACGGAGATCTTTGGATGACTGCGTTCGGGCTGGACTTCAAAGAGCTGTTTCGTGGGCTGATTGAGGGTGAAGGTGGTCATTCGTGGGGGTGGAAGAGGGTACACCCTCTCCCAGAATGACCGCCGATTCGTCGAACTCATCCGAGAGGAGTACCCTGAGTACGCCGATCTCTACCCTGCCTTCTGATTCTCCACTTCACCGTCCCCGGCATCCCCGTGCCCTGGCAACGTTCGAGGCAGAACGGCAAGCGGTACTTCACCGATCCGAAGGTCGCGAAGTTCAAGGAGGACTTCGCGAAGAGTGCCATCGCGGCGGGCGCGAAAGTCACAAAACTTCCCTGTACACTCGCAATCACCTGCGTGATGCCCATTCCTGCCCCGTGGAGCCCCAAACGCAGGGAGGAGGCCTTGGCGGGCCGTGCCGCGCACACCTCGAAGCCCGACTGGGACAACCTCGGGAAGGGAATCTCCGACGCTCTCACCGGCGTTGCTTGGGTGGATGACAGCCAAGTCGTCTGGGCGAACGTCCGGAAGGTCTACGGCACCAACCCGCGTACCGAAGTGTCCGTTGGTGGATCATCGGTTCTCTTTGTCCCGGCCGGGGAAGTAGTGGCGGGCGGCAGTGTCGGCAAAGGACTTCACCGCGAGCCAACAGCTTCCGACGATGCAGGCGAAGAGTAGGGCCTGCACGAAGCTGAGCGAGACAAACCACGTCGTGAGTAAGGCAACGGACTCGACCATCTTGAACTCTCAATTGGGGGCGATGAGAGATGGTTGGGATGGAGTAGCGCTCGGTAAAGGGCGCTCGGAGCTTGCGGGCTAGGTCCCCGTCCTGGGGGGCAAATGCGACTCCGCGTGGCAAATCACTGAGCATCGGCTCTTCAGACATTCCGCAGGGTTTTTGAAAGCACTAGCCCGGCTGCCAATTTTGCCCAAGTGTCCAGTGAAACTGGAGGTAAAAGGCAGGGCAAGGGGTAGTCCCCACCCCCTCGGGCCGCTCCATTTGCAGTTCGCCCAGATGGACTTCTGACTCTAGGGAAACCACTGTTGCGAAGATAAAATCCAAACTCTGTCCGACGGTGCCCGCGATCTCATGGAGACATCATGATCGACTGCCAGACTGACGAACGTAACGAGTACCTACAATACCTGATCGACTCGGGCAGACTCGACGATCACGAGAGGGGCATTACTGCTCGGGTCATTGCGGGTAAGCCACTCTCGGACAAGCAGGAGTTCGTCTTCAAACGTCATGTCCAAGAGGCTTTCCTCGAAATGACTTGCAGGATCTGTGGCGGCGACGTGGCAATGCGCGATCTGATCTCGCACGAGGATGATGGCTTGTGCGGAGATTGCAGCCATTCCTACGCCTCTTGGACGAAGCACGATTGAGAACGAAGCGGGCTATGACGACCACGCGGGATGATTTCTCGCCAGCGACAAAACTGGCGCTTGCCAAGCGGTCTGGTTTCCACTGCGCGATCTGCAACGCACTGACGATTGGTCCGAGTGCCGAATCGCCGTTGTCCGTAACGAACGTCGGGGTAGCTGCGCACATCTGCGCCGCGGCACCGGGCGGGCGACGATACGACAAAACGATGCGGACCGAGCAGCGGATGGGCATCAAGAACGGGATCTGGCTATGCCAGACTCATGCGAAGGCGATCGACTCCGACGAGGTCACATGGACCATTGAGCGGCTGATCGAGACGAAGCTTGCCCACGAAAAGCACATCCACAGATTGCTCGGTGTCCCAGAACGAAAAGACATCCAAGTGAGCCATCGGTCGGCGAGGGACGTGAACGGCATCACGCCACGCGAATATGCCTTCATCCACATCGGAGCCTTGATCCCGGAGTACCGGGAGTTTTTAAGGCCGATGATCGTTGACCGTAGGCTCAACGACGATACGGAGCTAGGGATCCTGATGTCAGGTGACCCAGTCGGCTCGGGCGGCGAAGCTTCCTGGACGACATTTGTCGATGCTCAGTGGCTCCGATGGCTCCTCGCGAGCCAAGAATCTGACTTTGGCTTTCACGGAGAAATGCCAACAAAATTTATTCATGGCCGTGTTCCCGGACGGCCGGATGAGTTCTTCGAATTTCTCGCGGGAATCGTGATGGCAAACGCAGTGTTTGTCTGGCAGCGTTGTCCGGACGGCTTCTTGGTCCTCTGCCAACCTAAGAACTCGCTTGGGCGTCCTGAAAAGCGCCGCCCCCGCGGTTGATGCGATGACGCTGTTGCTCGCTCGGCAATAGCATTTGTTGTTCTTGCTTCAGAGGAAGGGTTCCGGAGGCACGATGCGATCCCCCCTTGAGGAGGGAGAGCTCTGCTTCGTCGGAATGGGACCGTCGGCTTTCAGCTTCCCGAACATCCCGGATCGGGCTTTCACCGATCCCCTTGGGCTACGCCTTGGCAGGTGTCGCTCTTCCCTCTGTTCCTCCGGAGAGACAGACAGGGCGTGAGAGTTCTCTCGATTGACCGCACACGGTTCTTCGTGGCGAGCGCATCCAGTCGGCCTTTCGGCAGCTCTGTAGAGCCAACAGCCCCTCCGCAGATCGAGCGTGCAATTTGCTTCGATGGCGGAGTGGGTGTAACCTCAGACCGTCGGTTTGGCTCTGACAGACTATGCCCCTGCAGGTAACAGCGCAAGGGCGTTTTCATTTCCTCGCAGATGCGACGACCACGGGCAAAGAGCCCGCCGGCGGGTGATAAAGCCCTGACAAAATTTGGATCAACCAGATCTCGAAGGCCACGTTTCGCGACGGCTGACCCTGATATCGCACCCGGCAGTTCTTTTCACACTGCGTGGGGTCGTTCTCAAAGAAGATCCATTCGATCGGGAGCCCGACCCGCTGCATGAAGTCTAGGCGGCCCTGAAATCCTCGAATGCCAAGCTTCGTCTGGCGAAAGAATTCAGCCGCTTCCTCAGATGAATCACAGCAGAAGAGGATGTCGGAGACAATCACATCTCCCGCCGCGGCGGCGGCTCGAATCGCTTCAGGATGAGGAGTCCAATTCCCGTTCCTGCCGATGTCGTCGAACACTGCAAACCCACGTTCGGCGTACTGTTTGATCAGCGTGGTCTTCCCACTTCCCGGTAGCCCCACAACACCGACGATCGCCACGATCTGCTCCTCAGCCTGTGCACGGGCTAGAACAGCCGAAGGCCGTTGCTGCTCGTTGCCGCCGCTTTCCGCTTGGCCTTCTTCGGTTTGCCGTTGAGCACTGGCTTCTCAAACCGAAACTTCCCGGCCCCCAGGTACTCTTTCGACAGTTCGAGAGCGACCCATTTCCGCCGAAGCTCCTCAGCCGCAGCTCCTGTCGTGTTGCTACCCGCGAACGGATCGAGAACGGTGTCCCCTTCGTCGGTCAGGAACTTGATGAAGAACGACGGAAGCTGAATCGGGAACCGTGCCGGATGCGGCTTGATCCCGTGAATCTTGCACTGTTCCAGGTAGTGACCGTTGCTGTCGTTGTTTCCGGCGGTGAACAGGTTCGACGGAATCGAACCGCCGCGATCCTGGAACTTCTTGGTGATGATGTGGCCTGAGGGGCGTTCCTTCGCCTTGTAGCCCCGCACGAGCAACCGCTTCATGTCTGGGCTGTACTCGTTCAGAACCTTCTGGTTGTTCGCCTTCGGTCGCGGTGTCTTGGAGAGCCACCACAGGCAGTTTACCGAGTCCTTCACGCGGATCTTCTGGACCGTCACCCACTCAGCCGGCGAAGGGAGTTTCGCCGGGTTGTACCAGAAGAACTCCTGTGCCAGATGGAAGCCGACTTCCTTGCACAGCGCGATCAGCAGCTCGAAATGGTACAGGGACCGCGTAGGCTTCCCCGGCGTCCACGCACCGCCGATGTCGATGACGAAGCTTCCGTCGTCCGTGAGCAGACGATGTACCTCTCGGCCGAAGTCCAAGAACCACTCGACGTACTTGTCCTGGGTCTCGTTTCCGTACGCCTTCTTGAAGTGAAGAGCGTACGGGGGCGACGTCATGGCGAGGTTCACCGTACCCGCCGTGAGTCCCCTCATGTGTTGGAGAGAGTCTCCAACGTAGGCTTCGCCGAATTCCGTGGCGTACAGTGGGCGTTTCAAAGACCAAGATCCTCAAGTACTTCCGCGACCGTCCCCCGCCAAGTCCCTTTGGGAGACGTGGGCACGTCCTGGATGATCTGGAGGTAGTCTGGCCAAATCGGCTGCCTCTGCAAGTTGACCGTCGCAGAAAACAGGAACTTCCACTCCCCCGTCTGGTTGAACAGGCAGGCAGCGACCATGTCGAACGCATCAATCTTGTAACCTCGGGTCGGCCCTCCACCGATGCTGTTCCTGGTCTTCTGAAGTTCGATCGCGCACGGCTCCTTCTTGCCTTTGACTTTCCCACTGCGCACGTTCTTGCATTCGAGCCGAAGAGAGCGACCACCCACGGTCAGCACGAAGTCCGGCTTTCCATCCTTGTCGAACCACTCCACATCCTCGATTCGCTTCTTTTTCTTGAGATCTTCGAGTTGAGGGTACAGGAAGTACTCAGCGAGCTTTCCCTTCACGTCCGCTTGAGCTCGGAACCCTTTGCCGATGGCATTCAGAATGTGCCACGCCGAAGCACCAAACGCTGTTTCGATGTCATGCGTGACATATTCCTTGCCGTTGTACAGCCTCGGATTCATTCCGTGCGCGCCTGTTGACGGCACGGCCAGGAGGCGTAGTCTCCCCTCGGCGGGATCGTGCCGGAGCCAATGTGGTTCCACACACTCCACGGCAGAGGTACCCATCTCCCCAGATCGGCCTCTATCGGGAGCGAAACGATCCCGCCATTCTCGTACCATCTCTCCCTGAATCAAGAGAACCGCCGATGGAGCGTGAAATGGTGAGAACCGCGACGTTCGCTGCGACTCGCACGGCTACGACGGAGGACGAAGTCAATGACTCAATCGGCCAGGATCTGGACGAGAACGAGTTTCGCTTGGGCCTGGACGACTACTGCAAAAATGCCGGCCGAACCGAGCTGGGCCGTTGGGAGGTGAAGGATGCGGAGTTCACCGAATCCCATATCCGCGTTCGCGTCCGCGTCGACTTTAAGGAACACGTAACAATGTTCTGCTGCGACTTCCAACACCCCGAACAACGAGGGTGCATCTTAGAGATCGAGATTCGGCGGAAGGACGGCAACGCTTCGATCACCGGCGAAAATCTCTACGCGTGGTCAGAGGATTGGGACTGATGTCGCCCCCCCCGCGGATCATCGTCCACGAGCACTTCGGTCACTGGACAGCCCACTTCGAGAACGCCGCACATGAAGGATGGGGCGGAGACACGCCGGGAACAGCCGTCGAGCGGCTCTGGGAAGCCCATCTCAACACACTCGCCGCCCGGGGAGAAAGCCCACCGGCAGGAGCAGGGTGAGGCGGGCCAGCTCTGCACTCCACTCGACTGCCGATGGGATTTTGCTACCGGGGCGCCCCATAGATCTTCGACCGTCGTTCGAAAGCCTTTCGACTGCCCTCAAGAATCGTGCAAACAATCTCTTTCGTTAACGACGTGTCAATCGATCCACGGTCACGCACTTCGGATCGTTCGTTGCTCGCTCTGAGACTCAGGCCCCGATCCCCGTGGAGTTCCTTACCCCCTCAGCGCCGTCATTTTCGACCGCCCGGCGCTCCCATTGTGAACCGCCCTCAACAGGATACGCGGAGTCATCGGCGATGCAGCAGAGTCAGGCGGTCGGTTCGCTTCGGAACAACACGCGCATGCAAGAGGCCCTGCAGAAGGCCGGCTTCACCGAAGACTTCATCGCCTCGAACATCATGGACGGGATCGCGGCCGAGCGAACGATCGTCGCGGACAAGGAGGTTGTCACCGTCCCGAACAAGGACGCCCGCCACAAGTTCGTGAAGACCGGCGCCGAGCGTCACGGCGCCTTCCCGCCCAAGAAGATCGACCATACGCTCAGGGAACCTCTTGGCTACGGTGATCTTGAGGCCCAGCCCATGGCAACGTCGCCGGAAGAGGCAAAACGGCTCACCGACTCCTGAGTTACAACGGAACGGTGGCGAGCGAGTTGCGTAGTAGTCCTTGTAACTCGCGTGATGCCGTTCCAGCTTTGATCACTTCGAATTCGCGCCTGTCGACGATCGCATGCACGAGTGCCACCAATTGATCGTCGGCTATACGAGCGAACGTGGCCTCAGGAACGTTCACGTCTCGGTTCTTGCTTTGCAGCATCTGAATTTGGTAGTCACGAAACCGGCTCTTCGCGCTTGCAAGATGCTCTTGGAACGCCTGATCCGGCACTTCGACCGGGTTCCGAATATCGGACGTGTTCGGTTTGGTGCTCACCGTGTGAGAATGGCCATCGTACAGGCTGAGGACTTCTCGATGGATGCGCACGAGTAAATGCCACTCCAAAGAAACTCGTTGCAACTCTTCGACGTGAACATTGGCCACAATAATTGTGGCTTCTCCAATGTCTGGTACGAATTCCGTCTGATAGACCTGGAAGGCCATGTTCCCCTCTTCTGATGTACACTCTCGTTGATGCTCCCCGAGGACAGGAAACGCATCGGCAACTGGATCTGGCGCGTGACCCACTTGTACTGGATCTAGACCAAGAAGGCCCAGAAGATCGTCTTCACCCCGAAGCCGATCCAGCGTCTTCTGATGAAGTACGTGGCCGTCTGGCACCTGATTCTAGTGCTCAAGGCCCGCCAGGAGGGAGTCTCGACCTTCTTCCTGATCTACCACCTGGACAGGACGCTCTTCACGCCCAACTGCACCAAGGTCATCCTCGCCCACCGTCGCGACTCGCTTCAGATGCTCTTCCGCATCATCAAGATCGCGTACGAGTCCTGCCCGGACCGCATCCGGCTCGAGGACGGTCGAATCTGGACTAAAGCTGCGATTACCGCTTCGAGACGGAGGTCGTCTACGGGGATGAGCCGCGCGAGCGGGACCTACCGACTCTCCCCGTGAAATGTCCCCGGTGTTGCAGCACCTGGATCGAGACCTTGAGAACCGTGGAGCGTCGCGGTCGGCGGGCCTCGTCGCCGTGGCGCATGACCTCTGTGGCTGGCGCGGTTAGGTTCTGCCTGACTTCGACCGGTCAGGCTTTCGCTGCGCGCGGTTCGACGTGGATGTGGCCTGCGTGTCCCGCATCGCATCGCCAGGCGCGTCACGCTCTCAGGGTCTCCGTGTCTGGGGAAGGGTCCGAAAGGACGCGAGCCTCCACAATCTTCTGAAATTCCAACATGACCTCGTAGTGACGTTGTGACAAATAGCGGACGACGCGGGCGTTATTCATGAGACTCTTCAGGTAGCCAGTGACGACCACCAGATTCAAGGTATTTCTCCCATGTGTTTCTTCCATGACTTTGAAGTCTTTCCCAAGAGTCTCCATTTCATGCTCCATTCGGGAGATCTCCTCGGCGGTCAATCCACGAATCTCTTTCGGCCGATCTGGATCCGCCATCTGCTCCTGAGGCGTGCCCACGACCAAGCATTTTGCGTATCCCGCCGAGAAATTGTGTGATGCGCAGATGAGTTCGGCCATCTCAATCTGCCGCATGGGCTTCACTTTGCGAAACTCTCGAAGTGCTCCCGTCGTGACATCTTTATCGCGTAGCAGCGCTACCGCCTCTGGACAGATCCCTTCAAGGAGATCCCTTTTCTGCCGGATGCTCGAAACGTCGACGCTTAACGTCCGAGCGATGCGTTCCTCGTCGACACCGTTGCGGATAGCGCGGAGGATCATCAAATGTTCTTGAATTGCGGACAGTCGATTCACCTTGTGGTTGTAGGTGAACGCTTCGTCATCCGTGGCAACGAGACATTTCGCTCCCGGTTGACCAAGGTCCTTCAATACTTCCAACCGAACGTGCCCGTCCAGCAATACGTATCGGGCGGTCCGTTTTCCATCCGAATGCACTACCAGCGGCTCGATGAGCCCTAGCTCAAGAATCGAAGCAGCGATGCATTTGAACTTGGACGTACCCTTAGTCCCAGGCAAGATCTTCTTGGTGGGGAGTATTCGATCTAGAGGGATAAAGACGATGTTGGGCTCGCAGGCCAGACGAACTTGAGCTGTCATGATGTGGAATCTCGTGTCTGCAACTGGTTGGCAAGATACTCAGGAAGCGAGTCCAGCCCTTCTGCTCGCAACAGAGTGACGAAGTTGTTGTCGTGTAACAGCTGTTTCAGCGCGGCAACAACGAACAATAGACGTGCCTCACAGATTTTCGCCCTCTGCACGATCAGCTTCTGCCGAACGGTGTCTTTGTGATACGTCTTAAGTAGTTCGTCGGTAGAGACCGCGGATGGCTGCGCCGGCCGCCTGCCTGTTCGCAAACTCTTGCCGTTCGCTCGACGGGCCTCAATCAACCGGCGAGCGCGCAAAAGGGCCTTGCCTCGCAAGTCATTGCTCTCGTAGGCTTCGGTCAGTGCCCGTTGAATTCCCTTGTCGTCTGAGGTCGCGATCGCAATCGCGATATTGAGTGGAATGTGCCCCTTCTCAACTGCGAGTAGCAGTTTCTCTTCGCCTTTGGCCAGCAACTGAAGAATTGTCCGGACGTACTCCGTCCCCAGATCGATCTTTCGGGCAATCTCAGCATGAGAATAGCCGCGATCCTTGAGAGAGCCGATTTCGCGGATCAGCTCCAATGTGGAATGCTGGCGCCGAGCCACATTCTCCGCGAGGCCCATCAGAAGAAGATCCTCCTTTGTCCCGCGAATCATCAGGGCCGGGATGACCTCCTCCCCTAAAGCGATATACGCTTCCAAACGGCCCTGACCACACACCAACTGATAGGTTGGCTGCCCATTCTTCTTCTCCGCTGGTGCGACCGTGATCGGCTTCTTCAAGCCAAGCTTAGAAATGTTGGTGACGATCTGCGAGAACTTCTTCTTACCACGTTCACGAGGATTGAGGATGAGAATCTGTTTCACGGGAATCATATGGACGTGGAGATCCAGTTCGTTGTTCATGCTGCCACCTCAATTCGCCGCCGCGCGGCCAACGATGTGAAGAAGTCCAAGGATTCGAATTGGTAGGTGTCGAGGAATGCGCCGTTGGTCTCGCACAGCACGATTCGAGAGTCCGGAATGTCCATGATGGGAAAGAGGTAGTAGTCCACTGCCCGCTCGTTCGCCTCGTCCATGCGCCCCAGAATGGTGATGTCGGGTACAACCTGGCCATCCAGCGTGACGTGCCAACGGAACGCTCCGGAAGCCGTTTGTCTGCAGCGAGAAAGGACGAGCGACGCACTGAACTCTCCGTTGATGAGCAACAGACCGGATGTGGAGTCTTGCGACACGGTTGCGCCTGCGGACGTGAGTCGGTTGAACAGGTCCAGAACGAGTGGCGTTTGGATGCCGCGAAGGCGACGGTTGATTTCCACATACCGGTAGTCGCGTGACGGCTGGTACCCCGCCAGCTGGTAGGCACGAATCAGGCTGCCGAATCGGGCTCGATAGGCGGTGCTCGGTGGCATTTCATTTTCGGAATCAATCAAGTGTCCCGACAGCGTGGGGTGTTCCAGCATCAACTTGCGCAGCTTCGACAGAAGCTCGTCGTCAGAGAGTCGGCGATTACGCTCCTGAATGATTCCGCGAGCCATGTAGAATTGCTCCGGAGCGACGATGGCGCTGAACGCTGCATCTTTCCGAATCCACATTTCAGGCGCATTGGTGACGTGCTTCTTCTTCAGCTTGAAGGACGAGCGATTGTAGACATTGTTGCCGATGTACTTTTCGTTGGTCAGGATCTGGTGAACGGTTCCACGATTCCATGGCCGCCCGAAGTCTGTACGAGAGCCCTCCACATTCAATTCGCCAGCGATCTCCACCTCGGGCTTGGCGTCCTCGATGAACATTCGATAGATACGGCGTACGACATTGATCTCATCCTCAGGGCCCGGGACGAGGATCACTCGATCGGTCTGCAAACTCTTGTTCTCACCCTGGGCAAGAATGCCTTTAGATGCTCCCTCTTGGTCGATCAGCAGCCGACGCAGGCCATACCCCGGTGGCCCGCCCTGCCGGTACCCCAATTCGATCAATCGACACTGCCCCTTAAAGACTTTCGAGGAGAGCTCGCGGCTGTATTCTCCCGCCATCGCTCGCTTGACACTCTTGATGATCGTTGAGGTGGGGCCGCCATCGTTCTCGAACTGTTCCGCACAGTAATGGACATCGATGCCTTGCTGCTTGCACAGATACTCGTAGTAGGCGCTTTCGTCTGCGTCCTGAAATCGCCCCCAGCGACTAACGTCATAGACGAGAATGGCCTTGAAGTCCGATTGGCCCGTTTGAACGTCGGCGATCAGTCGTCGTAAGGCGTCGCGGCCGCTCACACTGAGGCCGCTCTTTCCCTCGTCGGCATAGGTCCGGACGATGTGGTATCCCCGTGAGGTGGCGTAGTCTCGAATGACGTCAGCCTGGTTCGACGTGGAGTACTGCTGATGCTCGGTCGACATCCGGACGTACTGGGCTGCAGGAACGCGTTGGTCGTAGTCCGATTGCGAGAGCAATGAAGGTCTCCCCACAGAAACTGCGTCTTGACGAGGCCGGAGCTGAATCGCCCGCCGAGCACACATTGAATTGTGCGGGACGGCTGTGGGATTGCACCGTGACCTGCTGTGGGATTTGTGTGGGATGGCTCACTTTGAAAACGCGAGCATGAGTCCGTAATGACCGCGATGTCCTTCGATCGCTGCGGACAACTCCGACATTCCAGCCGCTTCCAGCCGAGCCCGCAGTTCTTTTACGACGCTACGAACAGAGGAGGGATCCCGTTGATCTTTCCAGACATCGTCCAGAAGTGTGCGATAGGCGATGTACTGATTGGGATGTTGAATTAGGTGCTCCAAGAATCGAAGCATCAGCGTGTCACCAAGAAAACAGTGTTTCCCGCGAAACACCACGGACATCACACGGCGATCGACTATGGGGAGCGGAGAAGAGTCAGGAGCATGAGTTGTCTGAGAGCCTTCAACGAATGAATCTTCCGTCAGCTGTGTTTGCAGGATCGCTATCGATTCCTCTAACAAGGAAATGGCTAAGAGACGAGCGGCGGCTAGCCGCTGCAAATTCTCACGGATCCGTTGTTCGCGAACGTCGTTCATCGCTCTCAGCCCTTCGGAACTGGAGCCTCCGTGTCTACGAGTGTCGCTCAAACGCCAAATGTCCGAGCAGCGCGGCCATACGCCAAACATGATCCATATCATCTCGACGGTATCCAATGCTGGGGCCGTAAGATAGGGCTCTTTCGAACGCCTTCACACTTACCGGTATGCCCCTATTGGCGTTGAGTTCACGAAGATGGAGATCAAGGAGGGCACCGCGGGGCTGCCAGGTCCTCCGGCAGGCTGACTCATCTGAGTGATAGCTCGCCAGGGTGAGCTGGTACGATCGACGAGGAAAGAACCGGCCGCGAACTGGCGGACGCGCGCGATCCGCGGCGGAATGAGAATCTGGCAGACACTGACCAAATGGTTCAGAAGATCTGTCGAGGCAATGCGGCAACCTTGAGCAAATTCAGCTCATCGATCTGGGCCCCGGATTTAGTTGAGAATCGGTTTCGTCCAGAAGGTCGTGTTTGGCTGGAAACGGCGCGAAGAACTCCGTCGTTCTGGGAGAACGCTGCATTCTGTCCGCCTGCAGATCGCCACTCGGAGATGCGACGAGAGCTTCAACCCGCGCAGCTATGGAGAACAGCGTCGCGGCAATGGTCTGGTCCCCAGATCCCGCGGTCAGAAGCATCGGTCGCGGACAGAGGTTGTCCTGCGTGCACTTTGAAGACCTGTGAAGTTCTTCCTTAGACCACTTGCCGCGCGGTTTGCGACAGGCACTGAGAACGAGAACATTGCCAGGCGTAACTTCACCAGAGAGAAGACTCTTCGCGAACTAATCGGATGCTTAATTTCGGACACAAATGCGTCATATATACATGAAGGGAAATCTACATCTCACTACTCCGACTCGAATCTCACAACCGCCATGGAAGAACCAATCGACGACCACCATTCATCAGAAGGACGCATGTCCGTTCACAACCAGGAAAAGACGTCCGTCCCCAAAGAAGATGGACGCGATTTAGGTCCTCGCCAATCTCCATCCGACTGGTGGGTGAACTTCGCCAGCGAACTCGCCGTGATCGTCGGCCGAGAGATCGCCGCCCGATGGAGTCCATGCGAGACTCCAGATGTTCTCTCCGCCGCGAAGACGAACCCGAAGCAATGATCCGGGCGATGTGAGCTGAAGATCAAGGTGCGGCACAGGAAGCACAGCGAGTACTCGCGACGCGTCGAGAACCGGCGAGATCGCCAGCGTAGGGGTGATCTCTGGCTAGGATCTGCAGTGAATTCTTGACGACCTGTCCTGCATGTTACGGAACGTCTCCACCTCGTGGGCGAGGATCAACCAAGCGGAGTTTCTCGCCCCTTCGGTGCCCATCTCGAAACTGGGCAAGCTGACTCTGAAACGCGGCTTCTCGTTCCTCGGCCGCCAACCGACGTGCTTCGATTGCCTCCGGAAGCAGCGCAACCCGACATTCCTCAAGCCTGTTCGTCAGACGCTGCCGAATCAGCCGAACGGTCTGCGGCTTCCACTCGGCGTCGTCCCCTTCAAGTTTCCAAAAAGCTGCAAAAGCCCGGTCAATCGCGTGGACGTTCCCAGCCATGCGATCGGGGTATCGTTGCTTCAAGGCGCGCTCCAAGTAGAGCAACATGTCCAGCAGGCGCGCGTACCGCAGGTAGCCCCAACCTTTCGGGGCCATCCAATCCGTCAAGTGGGTCAGGTCGACTGCCAATTTCTGCAGTTGAACGAGATCATTCAGCGTGTTCGCGGCCGGGTTGAGCAGGTGCCATGGAATGTGCATCGTCACGCCGGTGACGTCCGCCTTGGGATTTGGCACAGCCTCCGTGTTCGTAAGAACCGCTTGAAGTGGTTCCACGAGATGGGGCGTCATGACGCGCAGAAGCGCCCAGCGACTCAGGAAGTGTTGAATCTCGGCATTGACTAGGAGCTCTGAAGTCGATGCCCTCGTCGAAGAGGTCCTCGCAGGGCGAGAAGGGGATGCCTTGATCATCGAGGCCCGAGCAGAGATCAACGGAGGCTTGTATCGCTTGTCCTGGAAGTACACGATGAATGGCGCCAATTCGGCGACGAAGATTGGATTCGTCACCAGCCACCCGGCGTATCCCCTGGCCTGAAGTCGGAGCCGCCTTCGAATCCGCACGATCTCCTGGGCTCGAGCCACGTAGGGACCATGGCGGGTGTGCGTGAGGGCCGACCTTTGGAACAGGTCGCCATGGATCTCGAGGGCGACCTCTTCGCATTCGGAGATGTCTGATTCGACGTCCTGGCCACTAAGGCTCTCTCCTTTCCAGAACCCGATTCCCCCCAGCTCTCGCAGTCGCGCCTCGAATCGGCAATCGTCCCGACCTAGCAGCTCTCCCGCATGTTTCTCGATGAGTGCGAGCAGACGCTTAGGAAGGGCGTAGATCGGCTGAGCTCCCGTGAGTCGGGCATCCTTGGGGTACTCGGAGTTCAGCGCAGTCCATTCTTTGGTCACGAGTCAGGATCCTTCGCCAGATACGCCGGCCCGCACGGACACGGAACATGCGATCAGTGATAAGTGGAATCCGATCCGCTTATCACTCCGCGCGTCACGAAAGTGACTTTACTCGTTTCGCCCAAGCAAAGATCACGGTCGATCACCCGCGATGGGCGGAACGAAGTGAACGATGGACTCGCACTCAGAAGATATCGAGACCCCCGATCGGAACCCATCTGAGGCCCCAATTTCCGACCCCGAATCGGCGCGTTCGTCACGGAAATGGACCCGGGCGAGTCTCGAAGGCAAGCACGTCCATATTACTGAGCGGGATGTCCGCGTGTCCATTTGCAAAAGAGACGGTCAGTATCTGGCTCGGGGACGGTACCAGGGACGGCAGTTCACCAAAACGATTGGCCGGGATCCAGAAAAGGCCGGTCACGCTCTGCGACGGCTTATGCTCGAAATCGATGACGGCACGCTCGTGCTGGGGCGCGAAGCCAGTCTGCGGGCCGTGAAGACCGGGCAGCGTCCCAGTCATACGCCGCGATCCTTGACCTCCGTGTTCATCGAGGACCGAACTCGCCTACGCGGGAGCAAGACCGCGGGAAACTACCGCAGTCGCCTGATGCACTTTCTGAACTATGTGGAGTCCACCGACAAGAAGGGACGTTAGATCGAAACCCTCGTTCCTATTTGAATGGGTACACTGTCACGCTTCTTCATTGTAAAAACCTTAGTTGAACATGAGGTCGATGAAGCGACTCCGCACAATACGGAGATGCCGGCCGACCTTTCGGCAGCAGCCTTTGAGCAGCCCGCGAGAGCTCCAGTCATAGACGGTCTTTTTGGGGACCTGCAGAAGATCAGCGGCTTGTTGGACGGAGAGGAGAGGCGGGAACTTGGCCTCCCAGTCGCCGCTCGCGAAGAGGGCAACGATCTCGTCCGACGTGAGTCGAAGCGAATCTGGCGGATGAGAACCGGGCTTCACTGTGTGGGGTTTCATACCTCCAAGGGAAAAGCCGCCACTTTTTCCCGGCATCTGTCGAAGATCTTCCGCATCCGATAGCCTAGAAAGTACTTACGGCATCGTCCCCTGTGGCCACAACGCCGAGCAATTCCGAAAAACTCCTATGGCTTCGCCCCCTGCATCACATTTCGGACGGCTCGAATTCAGCGAGAAGGGAGTGAAAGACGACAGTGTTGAGTCGAGACGGCTTTTGCATTGGATTCCCGACCGCCGTGTGGTCCGCAGAGTTCCTCCGGGCTTTGTACTCTCGCTGAAAGTCATTCGAATCAATGGTGTCCGCTGCCTTCGCCCGGCTACGGACTTTGAGCATTTTCTAAAGCAGGCGTTCGTGGGCGGTCACGCGCTACTCGCCGCGCTAGGACATCTCGAGCATGGGGATCGACAGACCTACCGGGTGATGAGCCTGCTCTTCAACTGGAGCCACTCGAAGCGACGGACCCACGCCCGCGCGATCGGTCGGAAAATGGACCTCGGCGGACGCTCTGTTCTCCCTCTCGATCTCACGATTCCGTCGCCCAAAGGGACGAAGACAGTCACTCCGGACATGCTGCTCTCCTTTGGCGAGTCTTTCGCTGAGGAGTTGGGACAGCCCTCGGAGTCGGTGGATGAAATCGTTGAGTACGGTCTACTCGCCGTGGCATGTCGGTCTCTCGGGACAGCGCGGATTAGGCCGGAAGATTCCGAGCTGATGCTGCGGATTGCCCTATTTGGCGTTGACCAAGGAACACCGCTGAGAGATCCAGACCGGTTTGCGAGAGTAGAAGAGAGTCTGATCGATCTCATCCACGGACACCTCAACGACGAAGAGGAGGCGTTCGCGAAATGGCTGAGCGATATCAGCGGAATCTGTCGGGCCTTGTCACGCCGCACAGAACTGGCGGATCTCACGCGCGAGGAAGTCCGCTACGTTCTTTTCGACCTTCTGCTCCGTGCACATGCTTACGTATCGCAGTGCGTTGAGGTCCAGATGCGCTACGTCTGCAATCTCATCCGCCCCTCTTTGGAGATCGCTGAATACCGTGACGTCACGCTTTGGTACGGTCGACAGGAGTGGCTCGTCTCGTGCGCGGCAGTCGTGCTGCACAGCCGGTTCGCCATGCTCTCCGCGATTATCACGATGCTGAAGCGCCATCCGGATCGGTCAGAGTGGTGGCCTGCCTTCCTTCAGGCGGTTCAATGGAAGTCACAAATCGTGTCTGCGCTGCGTGACCTCGAGCGGCACAAAAAAAGCTCGAAGAAGCAGGGATTGCAGCACTCGGATCTAGAAAACCTGGAGCTCGATCCCGATGACGTCAGGAGGGAGAGACGGAAGGATCGTCGTCGACGCCCCCCCACAGATCAGTCGCGTTGACAAGCGGCGGGGGTATCCCCGGTTGATGGCTCTTTACCATCGATTGATGGCCCGCCCGTCTGATCAAGGTGTTGACGCCATCGAGTACAAAGAAGGGAGCTCATCGCGGAGATAACTCTCAGTTCAACAGGGGTAAACGATGTTGGCTCTGACGGGTGTCGGATTTGGAATGGTTTGCTCATTTGCGTACTCCGTGGGAACGTGGCTGCTCCGAGTGTTATGGTCCTCTCTATGTAGATATGACGCATTTCAGCCGCAAATTAAGCTGCCCGGTCGGCCGCTCTCCTGTTGATCGATCTTTGCGGGAACTGCGGGGCAAACCCCGCCGATCCTGTAAACACAGAGACTTGCACGGCCGGTCGAGTATTGCTTCCAACCGCCCAGGTTGGGGGTGACCAGATCATCCCCAAGTCCCATCGCCTTACCCCGCGAAAGGCCCCAAGCCGAAACGCAATTGCTGTCCACGCGAGCCTTCCGGGAACTTGCTCCTCACGCTGAGTCAGTTCATCAACGACATCATTGATGAACCGGATCCGCAAGTCTCGGCCTCACGACGCGTTGTGTGGAATGACTGACGGATTCTGGAGCCGTTGGTGCGGCCCGGCGGGGCGGTCGGGGACGCTACGAGTCCGGCCAGATGGGCCGCCTGGGCCGATTGTAGCGATTCTCCTGATTCTAGCGATTTTTTGACTGCCAATTGTAGCATGCACTACACAACCGTGCAGCGCGTGGTCCAGGAGATGTTTGACGCGGAGACGCGGCAATCGGAATGCGATGACGCGGCGTGTCGACCACACCAGACGGGGGCACCAGGGCCGCAGGGACCGGACCAGCGAGCTACAGGGAGCCGCTCTCGAACCAACCGACGGCGCGGCACAGTTGAAACTGGGCGACGTTGAAGTCGACGACGGAGTTCAGATACGCCTGCCGGGCCGTCGCGAGAGCCTGGATCGACTGCAGTACCTCGATCGGGAGCCCCTGCTTGTTCTCGATCCGCTGCAGGTTGAGGGCATAGGAGCCCTCGGCCGACTGGATTCCCCGTCGTGTTGCCTCGATTCGTCGTTCCCGTTGGACGACTTGGCTGTGAGCTTCTGCCACCTCTCGGGCGATTCGGTCGAGGAGAGCCACTTGCCGCCATTGGGCCTGACGAATGACAGAGTTGGCCTCATCGCGTGCAGCACGCTCACCCGCTCCGAGGTTCCTGATCTCCCAGTAGGCCACGGCGTCGGCGTCGAGGCGGTCATCCGAATTGCGGATGGAACTCCCGATGCTTCCACCGAGGCCGCCGTAGCTCACTCCCAACAGGACGCTCGGGACGAGAGGCGCGTACTTCTCCCTGTTCAGCTTCTCGACCGCCTCGCAGACGAGATGTTGATGCTCCGCCAACTCTGGCCGCCGGCTGAGGCCCATCGAGACGAATTCGGCCGGCGTCTTGTCGAGCGTGATGAGGGACAGCGGCACGACCGCCGGTTCGCCGGTCACGATCTGGCTGGCCGGGTTGGAGTGAAGCAACTGGGCCAAGCGGGCGGAGGCAACCTGCAGATCTTCTTGGGCACTGACGAGTCGATCCTGTCGCAGCGCCAGTTCCGCTTCCATGCGTTGATGATCGGACTGCAGTCCCTCTTCGTCCTCATCCTTCGACAGGCGCGTCATCTTCCGCTTCCCGTCGACGTACAGCCATGCGTACCAGCACTGGAGCCGGTCGTGCCAGAACGGTTTGCGGTCGCGGGCCTGCTTGGTGCGTTTCTTCGCCATCGGAGTTCTCCAGTGGAAGCGTAGGCCGGGGATTCCCGGCCGGATCACTGGGAGGTTCAGATTGATGAACCAGAGTTGATGAACTTCGATCGGCCTGTAAATGCCAGGAAGCCGTACCCCTTGTGGGATCACGGCTTCCTGAGAGGCGGCGGTCGGAGTTGAACCGACGAGTGACGGTTTGCAATCCATTTCACACGAACAATGATGTTCGGTGTCCTCGCTTCCGTGAGAAGGCCGAATGTCACCAATTTGGTGAAGTTGCTCAAAGCGTCGGAAGAGAGGTTCGCGGCCCCGTGACACAGCAGGGAGGCTGTGGGGCAACGACCTGGCATCACTCGCTGAGGCGGGTAAGCTCCCTTCAAACACCACGTGGACGGTGGTCGATCAAGGAACAATAGGGCGAACACGATAGCGAAAGTTGTCGGGACTACGCCTTCCGAAGTCGTCGTCGTGCCGACGCAGCTCCTCGCGATGCGGATTCAGAATTGCACGTTCGTAAGATCGAAGCCGGGAATGCCAAGGCGTGCTAGGTGGCGGTCGCGAATCAAACCTCAAAGTGATCGCATCCTTTCCCGCATTCCAGCTTCCGCGCTCTTCGAACGGCTGGCCTGTCATTTGAAAGAGACGAACATAGCGGCGATTTACGAAAGAACAGCTCTTAGACCACCCAGCCGGAGGCTGCGGGGGCCAATCATCTGTGAGAATCTCGGCGTCCAACTTTCCGAGCACCTGGCACTCATAGTCGTTGAGTAAACGAAACCGCCAAGCTACCAGCGTGCAAATCAGAAGTGGGACCGCAACGACAACCAACCTCGGTCCACGACCCCGACACTTCGGTATCTGGATCATCCGGCCTCTGGAAAGACTTGGCGCAGAAAAGGCGAACGCATTTACTCTTGCAATCCTGCACGACCAAGAGAACACATTACCGACTTGGATCGCCCTCCCGACCCAAGTCCTCGCGACCGGAACAGGTCTATGTTTCAATAGAGGGCGGATGCTGGCAATGCCAGGCCTGCTCCCGTCGGGATGGCCGGCCCATCTCTAACTGGGCCGATATCGCCCTGAGAATGCTGAAAACCGCGGGCTAGAGCCTGGAGTAGTGATGTGTGTGGCATCTATCTGAAAGCCGCCATGGTGATCGGCGGGGCATCAAACACAGCGAATGGCTGAGAACTTTGTGAAGTGTGGGAAGTCATCTATGCCATTCTACTGAATTAGCCACTTCATCAACCGCCACCAGGGCTGGCATACCGCAATGTAACAAAACGCTGCCACCAAAATTGCCTCTAAACAGATGAGTTGAACGAGCATTGCACACCATCGCAACCAAGAAACGCGGACCATTCGTTTCTGGTACCACCAAAATAAGTCCGCAGCCGCGTGCTCACCAGCAGCAAGAAATAGAACCAAAAACACAACATATAGCGCCGTTATCACCGCGAACCCCCACTGCCTACACTGGTTTTCCATTCAAGTAGACAGTCCCATATTTCCGCATTCCTTCCATCATGTAGTCCAAGTCATGCCCTGCCGCAGAATAAGCTCCCCACCGCACATCTCGCAGCACTGTCCTGAGCCGTCGCAACTCCTTCTCCGGCATCAATGTCCCCATGATCACTCTATCCCTTATGCCGATGTAGTCGGGATCTATCGACAGTGAGTCGATTTGCATCGGCATTCCCGAACTTCCGTGGCTTGTCCATCGACGCAAACTAGCGCCAGCTACCGACAAAAAGTTCACAACGGATTGTAATGAATCCGCCTCGCAGCACTTCTATTCATGGTCGAACTGTCTTTCCCAAATTTCCTTCCAACTGGAGGGCGATCGAACTACGAACTTAACGCCCCCCCTGTCATCTAAGGTCACATCTTCGAAGAATTCGGCTTTACCGACTGTCACGATGCACTTCAACAATTTCCCCAGAGAATCATACTCATACTTATACATTATAGAACCGTCTAGACACCTTTGGCCGGCGAGAAATGCTCCGAGATCCTTAGTCGACCATCGGCTCTCGAGTTGAGAATCGGGCGGATGAGTTTCTTCCCACAGTGCCAGCATAAGAGGTTCTGAAAACAAGAAAGACTCACGGGACAGAAGCATACCTGGCTTGCCAGCCGAATTCTCTTGAACAGTTCCGTCGCGGAGGCCTATAAACACATGTCCACCGCCCTCGGAAACGGCGCGGAGGACAATGGTTCGCTTGCTGGCAACATGCTGGACGAGCTCAAAACTCGAGCGACTCGCATATTCTGTACAAGCCTTGAGCTGCTCGCACTCAGCACTGCACATTGGATCTGAGAGTGCCTGCCGTACCACCTGAGGCATCACCCCTTGGTGTGAATCGAGATAGCAGTTGACTGCGGAAAGTATTTGCCGAACAATCCGCCTATCTTCGGCCAGCGAACTTGGCTCTGCAGCTGGCGGCCTGCACGCCGACAATGCCACCAGCAATAGCAACAGCGCAACCAGCACTGCCCTCGGGGGCACTGCGCCGGAGGGAGCACAAATATGCCAATATTTAAAATTGTTATTCAGCATGAACTGGAGACGCAGACTTAAAGGTCCAGCAGCTTCGCGAACAGGACATTGAGCACCCCGGGAGGACGGGGGCAAGTTTACACTCAACCGGGCAACGTCTCGCTGGCTGACCGAGCTGTAGCTCGTCCGCTCGCCCTGCGGGCTCAGCACGCTCGCGATCCGATCGCTCGAGTCATATGCGTACGTGAACCTGCCACCATTCGGGTCGACCAGCAACCGCCGGTTGCCACGCGAGTCATACTTGTACTGCAGCCGCTTCTGGGGACTTCCCATGATCTACAACTCCTACCGCAAAGATTGTATGCCAGATCGCAGTTACTAAAGATAAGATCCGCGTCCGGTTGCCAGGAGAGCCGTACATGTACTCCAGACGCTCGCATGCTTTTCCACAGGAGTTCTTATGCGACTGTGCAGAAAAGTGCGCACACGAATCCATCTAGAAAATCATTAATGGCGTGCTGCGCCCGCCGAAGTCCATATACATGCAGGATCAAACGAAAGTGCTAGGCTGCCTTTGTCGTCACCAACAATCAACAGCCAGTCTCTGCAAAAAACCTCTTCGGTTAAATAGTTAAATACACTTCGACCATTACGGTCGTGTATAAGCGTCAGTTTCCCCGCGCGCAACCGCCAGAATCCAGTTCGGTCGCTTGTGGCCGGACAAGCGTCAGTTCGCAAAGAAATGCTGAAGCTTCCATTCTCATTCAGCCACAGTGTTTCTGTTGTCACATCGCTCACATGGCGCGTCCACGCTCCGCAAAGTGGCTTTCGGTCGTCGTTCCGATGCACGGCCAGCAACCACATTAAAGGGACAGCCACAATCGCCAGCCAAAGTAGGCGTCGTCGACTCACTCTGGCGTCCATGAGCCTTCCTCCTTGTGTTCCTTGTTAAATGGCCCCGAGCCTCCAAATCCGCAAGCCACCTTGAGGTTGATACTCCACCTAAAATACCATCCGTTCACATCAATGACGTCCGGAAAAAGGTCTTTTCGGTCCCGTGGAACCTCCAAAGTTCTCTTGAGCTCGATCACGATATCCATGATCGATTGGTACAGCTTGGGCGAATTCTTACGGTACTCGTTACTCTACCGCGAGAGGAGGCCCGCATCGAGGACGAACTGTGAGCCGGTCACGAACCGCGCCCCATCTGACACGAGGAAGAGCACCGCTTTGGCGACGTCAGCCGCTTCGATCCATGGAACCGGCAGCAGATTTCCCGCGGAGCGTTCAGCCACCTCGCGCGGCGTCGCTCCTTCGAGCGCAGCCAAGCCATCATTCATTGGGGTATTCACTCCGGTTGGGTGAATCGACACGACGCGGATTCCATGGGGTGCCAGTTCGATCGCCCAGCTCTTCGTCAACCCAACGAGTCCCCATTTCGAAGCGACGTAGTGCCCCAAGCGGGCCCCGCCGCGCAATCCCATGACGGACGAGTTGTTGAGGATCACTCCCGATTTCTGGCGGATCATGTGGGGGATCACCTGCCGGGCGACGATCCATGCCCCTTTCAGGTTGATGTCGAGCATCGCGTCCCACGCCTCCTCTGTGAGCTCATGTGCCAGGCCATACCCGCAGATCCCGGCGTTGTTGAAGAGAATGTCGATCTGCCCCCAGCGGTCGACAACTGCTTCAACTGCCTTAGTGATTTCTTCCATCGAGCGGACGTCGGCGATCAGCGGCAGGCATTCCGAGCCCCGCTGTCGGCATTCGATCTCGAGGCTCACCAGATCCGAGGGAGCCCCGAGCTCGTAGCCGGGATAGGCGAGTGGACGAGCCACATCAACGGCTGCAATCCTGACTCCGGCGTTCGCCAGTGCCAATGCTGTGGCTCGTCCCTGCCCGTGGGCCGCTCCAGTGATCAGGGCCACTCGGCCGGCGAGTTCCTCAGCCATCAGATCAGTTCCTTCTCAATGCACGCCGCAGCGGCGCTCAAGTTGAATGCTTCCGGTATCCCCACAGCGACTCGTCGAGGTTCACCGACAAGGCGTTATTGAACACATTGGTGGCAATCATGATCCCCCCAAAGGTGGTCAACTCAACCATCTGGCGGTCGGAAAGCCGGCTGGAAAGCTCGGCAAACAACGAGTCTGAGACCGCGTTCGGATCGCGGACGATCTGGCGCCCGAATTCCACGATCGTCTGCTCCCAAGAATCGAGCTGCAGGCGATCAGGGTCTTCCCCGGCCGACACGATGACCCGGCGAAAGAACGTGGAGCAGATCAGGCAGTCTGTCTGCGTCGAAATGGCATGAGCGAAGAGGGTAGTGGCCCGATCTCCCAGGAAGGCGGCCACGGCGTCGCGCAGCGGATACCACTCCAGGAGGACCTGCAGCGCCAGGGGAGAGTGTGCCAGCGTCCGCTTCATGTTGGTCGCGTGGCTACCAGCCGCGACATGCGCCGCCAAGACGTCGCGAGACTCTGCAGGAAGCTCTTGGTCGCCAAGAGGCGGGATGCGGCTCATGAACGGCGATCCACTTCGAGCGTCGACGTGAGAGCCCCATGCCAATCGGACTCGTCGACGCCACACACGGAGTAGGTATAGCTCCCGCCAAAGGACCTTTCCATTGGCTCTCTTTGAGAGGCCGCAGATGTCGTCACGCCACCTCGCGCGATGTCTATCTTGGCTCCGCTAGGTGACCTGTGCGTTCAGTGACAAGGAATACTGGAGACGAGATACTGGCAATCGTTGGCGTTCGAGCATTCGGCTTCATTGTCTGATTGCGGCGGTGTGGTCAAGACGCGATTTACTGAGAGCTTTTCTCCCATGCGCTCGATGATTCTTTCATCCACGATCGTCGGAATACTGCTGGTGGCGGCACTGGGCCTGGCCGCCGACCCGGCGATCGACACTGGCGAAAAACCCGCGGATGCCCGGCTTCACGAGAAGTGGAAGGAAGTCTATCGGGAGATCGCTCAGTCTCTAGAGATGCGGCATGGCGAAACCCGCTTGGAGCTGCGCGACGTCCCTCTGCTGCATTACTCCAACCCTGTTCGGACAATTGGCCAGCATGGATCTCTATTTCTCTGGACGGAGGGGGGACGGCCGGCGGTCCTGGGGAGCGTCTGGTCGGCGGTCGACCGCCAGAGAGCCGACGTGCGGAACATCACGCACGAGTTTCATTCGCTTGTCGAAGATTCCGAGATTCATTCGTCGATTGACGGCGAAACGACGTGGACCAGTGGGGAACCGGGGGTCGTCTGGCAAAAGCTGGAGGGAACTCCGGGCCCGGCGAAGTCGCGTCCAGCGAGGCTCGTTCAGATGCGTGAGCTCGCGAGACGTCTCACCGCGAGTATCACCACGGAGGAACAAAAGGGCGAGTTGCGACTAATGCCGCAGCCGCTCTATCGATACCCGGAGAACGTTGCCGGGGAGGTCGACGGAGCCCTGTTCGTGTTTGCCCTCGCAACGGATCCCGAGCTCGTACTCCTAGTCGAACAGTCGCCGGATGCGGATGAAACGGCCTGGAGAGTCGCGTTCGCTCGATTCGGCAATCTGGGAATGGAAGTCAGGGACGGCGATCGTTCGCTCTGGACGTGCGAGCGCGGCGTGCGGGGACGCTCGGCGGGAAAGTACTATCTTCGCTGGCGTATCGAGCAGCGGCCCGCCGACCTCGCGGCCGAAGCGTCAACGACAGAGAAGCAGGACTGAAACGACAGAGCACGCGGGCGGCGTTCTCGTCCAGGCACACCGGCATCCAGTCGCAGGCCGACGTTCGACCTAGGCGGTCATTATTCCCGATCCCGTCTGACTGTGACCGTCAGATCGGGACGATCCATTCCCGCCTCGGAACGAACGGGCGAGAAGTACACTGAGGCCTGAACTCCAGTGCGTTTCCAGGTTTGGGCGAGCGTCCCCGCAGCCCCTTCTTTGAGCGGTGGCGATCCAACGAAGCCGACGCTTGTCAGACCATCAGTGACTTCTGTCCGCAGGTCTTGTCGAGTGTGGAACTTCCAGACTTGGAAAGGTTGCAAGACACCCGGAAAGGAGGTGCCATCCAGTCGTGGATTCAGCGCGAAGCCTCGCTCCCACGCTTGAAGCGGCCCTCGACTCAATGCCTCAATAATCTCGGCATCGAGTCCTTCCGGACGCAAGGTCGGAAGTTGCTGAAGGACGTCTGCAAGAATCACGGGAAGGAGCTCCACGTTCGATTCGACCGACCACAGAACCGCCACTCCTGTCCCTGCCTTTTCGGCGCTTCCATCGGACAGGGCAACGACAACAAACTCCGTCGTTCCATTTGTGGATCTCTCATAGGCCTGAAGTACCTTCGCGCGTCTGGAAAGGAGGTTCAATTCAAGCGGGAGTCGCTCGCTCCCCAGGTTGACGTCCAGTTTTTGGAGGGAGAGTCTTGCCATTCGCTCCTGAAGTTGGTCCGCGAGAAGCGAAAGCTCTGTATCAATTCGTGCTTCCGCAGCCCATGTGATGGTGAGTCCCGCATCGTCTCTGACCACTCGGGCCTCGAGGCCGGTGAGGCCGAGATCGGGCTGAAGGAGCAAACGTCGCATCCCCTCCGGCGCGGCAGTCTCGCGAGTGAGGTTGGCGGTTTGCTTGTAGACCTCGAATGACTCGTCGCTGTCGATCTTTACGGACCTGACCATGTCCGAGAGGACGTCTTTGACGGGGCGAGGATTACCAGACGGTCCATTGAAACGGCTTCGGCCAGGTCGGAGTCGCGAGCGCGGCGGCGGAGTTTGTACTGGAGTGTTGGAAGCGTTTTCTGGAGCGGTCGCCCGTTCACTAGGAGCGGTGGGGAATCTTGTGATCGCAAGCTTGGTCCAACTCCTCTGCAGAAGTTTCGAGTAGGTCAATCGTGCAGACTCCGTCGTGCCCCGCTTCCAGTGGATGCCCGCCGGCTGGCCGGCTGCATCGCCTGCGATGAAACCGACGTCAGCCAACGTCTTCTCGAGAACTGGCCGCAGATCGCCAGATGCTTCGAGACTCCAATTCCCAGGGCCGAAACGGACCCCAGGTGATTGGTGCCGGTTCTCGCCGGCCATTTGCAGACTGGCGCTCAACTCCAGGACGAGTGCGTCTGCAATGGAATCGGCCAATGGTCGGTCGACTTCAAACGACCGCAGCATCGGGAACGCAGTGGTAACCATCTGATGGGTAATCAATGGTTGCTCCAATGGCGTGACAACGGCCCATTGCACTCCGACCCGAACTTTGGATTCCGGCCGCGAATTGCGGTCATTGATGACGATTGTCACAACCTCGGTACAACGCGGCCTCCCTTTCCTGAACGTCAGGAGTTCTGTCGAATTTCGCCCAAACATCTCGTACTGAGTCTGAAAGAATGCTTCCGGGGGAGCTGATCCCTCAGAGTATCCCTCCTCTGCCAGATGAGAGCGGACGTGTGCCAGAACGTCGGCGACGTTCGTGTTCGTTTCTGCTTCTGCGGCCCAGAATAGCGCTGCGACGGTCCCGACTTGGCCAAGTCCGCCTCGCAATTTTCGAAACGGGAGATCGGAACGCTGTGCGAACGAGCGGAATCCTTCCGGGGCAACCACCTCCGGGAGGTACCCCAGTCGTTTCTTCAGCGTGTCGAAGGAATCGTCAGTACGAATCGCTGCGCTGGCTGTCATCACCTGCAGCAGTTCCTCGCCTGCACGTTGCTCCTGAGCAGAAGTGGTACGGTTCGGCCCCATGAGGCCGACACAGAGAAGGATGAGTGCGGCTTTGCAGATCTTCACGCTTGTGCTCCAGGCATACTGATTGATCGAGTCCTTCAAATTTCAGTCAGCGATCCCGCCCCTGAACGTCGATGCCGGGACGAGCTCGTCGCAGCCATCGCGCTCCATCGGTGGTCACGTCCGTTCCCTTGAGACCGACGACCGCCAGCTTCGGCAGATCAGCGATCTTCTGAAGCCCCGCGTCCGTGATCGCGGCCTTATCTAGAATCAGTCCCTCGAGGTTCGTGAGGTTGGTAATTGTGTCGAGGGACCTGTCGGAGATGCCCCGTCCGCTAAGCGTCAGCCGGCGCAGAGCTCTCAGTCGAGCAAGATGGAGGACGTCTTCGTCCCCCACCGACAGGCCCGTCAACTCGAGGATCTCGAGGCCGGCCAGCCCGGAGAGATGTGCGAGTCCCGCTCCCGTGACTTTGGTCCGCCGCAGGTCGAGTTCATTGAGGTTTGGCATCTGGGAGATCAGTGCCAGAACCGAATTCTCAGCCGCGGTCCCGGCGAGATCCAGTCTTCGGAGTTTTGTCAGGCCGCGAAGAGCGCCCAGCCCAGCAGTCGTGACACGGTGGCCATGTTCCCCTGCATCCCGGAGGTCGAGTTCCTCCAGATTCTTCGGCCCGGAGAGATGAGCGAGCCCGGCGTCTGTGATGGAGGTCCGGGCGAGACGTAACCGTTTGAGGGTCGTGAGGCCTGCGATACGAGCCAGTGTCGTATCGCCGATCAATGAATCGCTCAGCCCCAGTTCTTCGAGCCGGGTAAAACTGGAGAGGGAATCCAGGCCTGCATCGGTGATCGAGATGGGCTTGTTGTCCTCTCCGGACGCGCGCTTGTCCCGTTGCACAACGACGAGACGTCTCGCGGTGGTGAGCCACCGAAGCGAGGCACTGAGCGTGGCGTCATCGTGATTACACAGCCACAGCGACTTGACGGCCCCTCCATTCGTCAACTCGATGGAGTTGTCTGTCAGGTCGAGGCGCTCGATCGCGGCGATGACCTCCGGCGGCAGAACTCGGGCAGGTTTGGCGGCCAGCAGGGGCCTCGGCTCCAGGTTCAGCCGATCGCTCAGCTTCGCGAGTCCGGCCAGCCACTTCCTGTAGTCCGATGCGAATTCATCGGCCAGTTCTGACTGATCCCGAATGAGGATCACGGCTTCGAGGGCCAGCCGTTGTTCGGTCACGGTCGGGCGGTACTCGGTTCGCCGCAGCCATTGCTTCAGGGGTTCACACAATCCGCGCGGTGGGCGGCCGCGCCCCGCCGCGACGACTTCGGCCGCCGCCAGCGCTTCGAAACAGGCATCGATCCCGCGCGATCCCTGGACCACAGCTGCGAGTGCCGCGCCGACCATGGAGTGCCGATCGGAGCGCACCAGCTCATCGGCCCAATCGCCGGCGGTGTCATTCTCGAAGACCTCTTCCGCCCAGGCGCCCATGCAACGACATTCCTCAACAGCCTATCGCGACTGTGAATTGTGGAGACGCACCAGTCCGTCAGATGCGAATCGTGTCTCGCCCCGAATCCTGAATCTGCTTCTTCCCTTTGGCGGTGACCGATGCAGGTTTGGCCTCCCCGCGAAAATCGATCGGATCGCCGAAGAAGGCCCGCTGCTGATCGAGCAGTGTTTCGAGACGCTGCCGCTGGGCAGCATGGTTCGGATCCTCCGCGAGGTTCTGGAGTTCGTCGGGATCCCGGCTCAAATCGAAGAGCTGGGTGTTCCGGACTCCGGAGGCGTTGTACGAGATCAGCTTCCAACGATCGTCGCGGACCATCCGCTGGCACTCGCGGTAAGCCCCCAGCAGCACGTCGCGATGACGGGCTTTCTCGCCGCGAACGATCGGCAGCAGGCTTCCTCCTTCCGCCACTTTCGGCGTCTCCGTCCGGGCCAAATCGCAGATCGTGGGAAAAAGGTCATACAGATAAGTCAATGCATCGGACTTGCCGTGGGGGATGCCCGGCCCCGCGAGAACGAGCGGCGGTTTGACGTGCTCATAGAGATTCTGCTTCCCCATCAGTCCGTGCCGGCCGCCGACCGCCAGGCCCTGGTCGCTGGCGAACACGATCACCGTGTCGTCCCACCAGCCTCGGTCCTTGACCGCCGTGAAGATCCGCCCGACTTCGTGATCGAACTGTGAAACGCTGCCGTAGTAGTCGGCCAAGTGCTGCCGCATCACCTCCGGCGTCCTCGGAAAGGGAGCGAGGACTTCATCCCGGATCTCAAGTTCACCGTTGTCGAATGGATGCCGCGGCAGGTAGTTCGCCGAAAGCGTAATCTTCTCTGCGGGGTAGAGCTTCTGATACTCCTCCGACGACCAGCGGGGGTCGTGCGGGACGGGCGGCGCGAGGAACACAAAGAAGGGGCGCGCACCATTGTGCTTCTTCAAGAATCCGAGCACGTTGTTCGTGTGCTCCACTGCGGACTCGCGGTTCTTTCCCGATTCGATGTTTGTCTCGAACTCGCTGTTGGCGTACCGGCACGCGTTCCCCGGCTTGCCGGTATGGAACGTCGCGTACCCCGCCTCTTTGACCAGTTTTGGAAGCAGCGGAACGCCCGCTGGCGGTTCGAGCGCCCGCAGCTTTTCGGGCAGATGCCACAGCGAGCGTCCGGTGAGGATCATGGTGCGACTGGGAAGGCAGACCGCTCCGATCATCGAGCCCTGGCAATAGGCATTCGTGAAGTGAAAGCCTCTCTCGACGAGAGAGTCCAGGACTGGCGTCTGGATCTCGGGATTCCCAAGGGCATGAATCGTGTCCCACCGCTGATCGTCCGTCAGGATGAACAGGATGTTGGGCCTTTTCCCCTCTTCCGCTTCGGTTGATTGTCCCATCGGTACAACGAAGAGAAGGACACTCAGAAGGAAACGCTTCATCAAGACCTCGCAACAACTCTTGGCGTGCACCTGCCGCTCCCGTGGGGCCGAAGTCCGTGACAGACAGCCGCAGCCACCGCCATACTGGAGCAGACGGAGAATTGAGATCTCCGGGGGCTAGGCGAGGATCTCTTTGATGACCTGGCCATGCACGTCGGTCAGGCGGAAGTTTCGACCGGCATAGGGATAAGTCAGGCGTTCGTGATCCAGGCCAAGCAGGTGGAGGAGAGTCGCCTGCAGGTCGTAGACGTGAGTCCTGCCGCGGGCGACTTCGGTTCCGATCTCGTTGGTCTCGCCGTAGGTCGCTCCTCCCTTCACCCCTCCGCCGGCCATCCACATCGTGAAGCCGTTGACGTGGTGGTCGCGGCCATCGCTGTTCTGCGTCGAGGGAGTCCGCCCGAACTCCCCACCGAAGAGAACCAGCGTCTCTTCAAGCAGCCCTCGCTGTTCCAGGTCTCCCAGGAGCGCCCCGACCGGTTGGTCGACCGAACCGCAACCTTGCGCAAGATTGCGACGGAGGTTCTGATGATGGTCCCAGCCGGTCGAAGTGATCTCGACGAATCGGACCCCCGCCTCGATGCTGCGTCGCGCCAGGAGGCATTGACGCGCGAAGGCGTCTGTTTGCGGTTGATTGATGCCGTAAGCCTTCAGCGTCGCCTCCGACTCGCTCGAGAGGTCGAGAAGTTCGGGGACGGACCGCTGCATACGGAAAGCAAGCTCGTACGACTGGATCACCCCTTCCAATTCGGCTTCCGGCCCGGCCGGCCGCTCCTCGTAGAGCTGTGATACAAAGTCAAGCTGCCGCCGCTGGAGATCCCCTGAGAGTCGGGAATTCGAGATATGACTGAACTTCGCCTCCGCGAGATTCTGCCCTTCGGAGCCGATCCGCGTCGCCTGGTACCGCGCCGGGAGGAAAGCATTCCCATAGTTCTGCGCTCCGCCGACGCGCGTCAGGCTGTTGACCGCAAGAAAGCCCGGAAGCTCGGAGTTCTCCGACCCCAGTCCGTAGAGGACCCATGATCCCAACGACGGCCTGGCGAACCGAAAACTCCCCGTATGCATTTGCAGCGTCGCCTGCGGATGGTTCGGGATATCGGTCACGAGTCCCTTGAGCAGGCACAGCTTGTCCGCATGCCGCGCGATGTAAGGGTGCAGCTCGGAGATCCAGTGACCGCTCTCGCCGTACTGCGAGAATTTCCAGGGGGATCCGAACAGCTTGCGCGGATTGCCGGAGTCGGGGTTCTCCGGGCTCCCATCGCGCCGTGCCAACTCCGGCTTGTAGTCGAACGTGTCGAGGTGGGAGGGGGCGCCTTGCAGGAAGACAAAGATGACTCTCTTGGCCTTCCCGGGATGGTGAACCCCGGTGGTCACGCTCGGAGCCGCGTGGAGCCCCGTCCCGGACCGAGCCATCAGATCCTGCAAGGCGACCAACCCGAAACCGCATGCCCAGGACTGGAGCAGTCCACGCCGAGTGAATGGAGCGGGGTGCGACATGGGAACCTTCCTGTCGGAATGGAGATCAGAAGACGTAACGGAACTCCGGGGATGCAAAGAGAGCTCGCGCGAATGCTCCCCAGGCATCGCTTCGCGCGGCCTCGGGAGTTGCACCGGCGGCCAGACGGGCTGCCTCGAACTCTGCCAGGAACCTGGAAGACGCGGACCGTTCACCGAACCCGGGGCGACGCCCCAGGACCCGCTGATATCCCAGTTCGATTCCCTGGGTTTCAGTTCGCTGCCCCTCAGCCAGAACGGTTGCCAACGCGACTGCCTGGTAACCGACGGTCTCGCTGTTCAGGAAGAACAGGGCCTGGGGCGGGCTGGTTGTTTCGTCGCGGCGCCCGGTGATCAGGCTCTGATCCGGTGCGTCGAAGAGAGAGAGGACCTGCGGTAGCTGATTCCGAAGCGAGGGGAGGTAGATGCTGCGGACCGAGTAGTCGCGGTCAATCGCCGAAAGGTCCGTCTGCCCCCGGATCTCGCGGGTGCCGAAATGCCCTGCTGGAGTTCCGACCGGACGGGCGGTCTCGAGCCGACCTGAGGCGGCGAGAAGAGAGTCCCGAATGGCTTCCGCCTCCAGCCGCCGGCGGTTCCAGCGCCACAGAAGTTTGTTTTCTCCATCGATCGCCCCAGCCGGAGCCGTTGGCTGATAGTCGAGCGCGAACGCGCGGCTCAGGACCATCTCGCGAATCAGAGACTTCGTGGACCAGCCCCCTTCGATGAACCGTCCGGCAAGATCGTCGAGCAGTTCGGGGTGGGTCGGCGGCTGCCCCTGGCTGCCGAAATCATCCACCGTTGGAACGAGCCCCTCTCCAAAGACCTTCTGCCAGACTCGATTGACGAATACCCGGGCTGTGAGGGGGTGCCGCGGGTCGACGATCCAGTCGGCCAGTTGGAGGCGGCCGCTTCCAGACTGAAGCGTCGGAGTCCAGTCGGCGGAGAGAACCTGAGGGAAGCCCCGCACCGCGACCGGCCCAAGTTTGTCGACCTCTCCTCGGACCCGGATGGCGATATCTGCCGGGTTGCTGCGGTCTCTGACTCCCAAGGCGTGGGTCCGGACGAGGGCCTCGGTGACGCCGTCTCGCTTGTCGGTGATCTGTCGTTCGAGATCGGCCAGTTCCTTCTCACGAATGGCGAGCCGGGAGCCGTCCGTCTCGGACGGGTCGGCCGATACCTGCTGCTGAGATGCTGGTTCGGTTGAGGTCGTCTTGGGTGCCGGACTCCCGCTCGCCTGCCCGCCGGGGCCTGAAACCTGCGTGGCCCCTTCGCCAGCTCCGGTGCCTGAACTGGCGTCGCCGGGGCCGGCTCCCGCCAGACGGGCCTTCTGCCGGTTCATCTGCCGCAGCTTCCGGACCTCGTCGCGAGTCGATTCCCACTCCTTCTCCATCCGCTGAAGCGTCTCGAGTTCGGACGCGACCGACGATGTCCCTACGCCACCGGTAGAGGAACTGAGTGCGATGAGCTGAGAGGCTTCTCCCGAGAACCGCTGCCGGTTCAGGACCCCGGCCAGCGTTTCCGTGCTGCGGAAGATTCCTGCGACGGCGTAGTAGTCCTGCGTCGGAATCGGGTCGAACTTGTGATCGTGACAGCGGGCGCAGCCGATGCTCGTCGCCAGGAGGCCCCGGCCAAGCGAGTCGACCTGCTCATCGACGATGTCGAGCAGGAACGATTCACGGTTCCGTTCATTGATTCCCTTAGGGCCCAGTGCGAGGAAACCGGTCGCAATCTGCTGTTCGTCGCGAGCTTTGTCGTCTCCGGCAGGCAGCAGATCTCCCGCAATCTGCTCTCGCAGGAACTGGTCGTAGGGCTTGCCGGCATTGAACGAGTCGATGACGTAGTCTCGATACCGCCACGCTTGGTGGTAGGGGAAGTTCCGCTCCTTCCCCGTGCTCTCGGCATAGCGGGCCACATCGAACCAATGCCGGGCCCATCGCTCCCCGAACTGCGGCGACGCAAGAAGCCGATCCACGATCCGCTTCCGTGACCCCTCAGAAGCATCGACTTCGATCTCGGCGAGGTCTTCGACCTTCGGAGGGAGTCCCGTCAGCACGAAGGCCACCCGCCGCAGCCAGACCTCAGATGGCGCATCCGCGACCGGGGCCACCTTCGCCTGCTCCATCCCGGCGAGGAGGTAGCGGTCGATCCGTGTGGCGGGCCAGTCGGGGCGTGAGACTTCCGGAGCTTCCGAACGCTTCAACGGCAGGTAGGCCCAGTGCCGGCGCCCGGCCTCGATGTCGATCTCGCGCCGTCCAAGGACCTCCGCCGGCTTATCGTCACGGGGATCGGGAGCCCCCATCTTGATCCAGGTCTCGAACTTGGCGATCACGTCGTCCGGCAGTTTTCCGGCGGGCGGCATCTCCAGCCCTTCGTGCTTGAGAGCCGAGATCAACAGGCTGTCTTCCGGGTTGTTCGGGACGATCGTCGGCCCGGACGAGCCTCCTGTCAGAAGCCCCTGCTTCGTATCGAGGCGCAATCCCCCTCGGGCTCTGAGGCTTTCTGAGTGGCAGTCGTAGCACTGCTTCACCAAGACGGGGCGAATGTGCGTTTCGAAGTACTGAATCCCCGAAGGCTCATCGGCGTGGGCAGGCGGCAGCGACAGCCCCAGAACGCAGGCCACCACCAGTGCCGTGCTTCGCCGAACCGAAACCATCGGCAACGTCATCCGCGCTGGAGGCAGAGAGATTCGTCCCAACCGGCGCAATCGGTTCGTGGGCGTGGAGGAAGTTCCTGACGCGCCGGTTACTGGATCGATCTCGAACATCGGACTGGGCTCCCAACGAACGTAGGAAGACAATCGAGTGGCCCGTGAAGGCGCGCAAACTCAGCCAAGCGCGGATGCAAAGTGCAACCCGCAGGCATCAAAGGAACGATGACATCATCCCTGGACTACTTGCCCCCAGGGACGGTGGAATGGCTCGACGCTATCGAGCCGTGGATCTCGGCCCCCAGAGTGGAGTGGCCAATTGGGAATCCCATGCCTTCCAGAGCCGGGTCAACTCCTGGACCTTCTCCGGATTCGAAGTTGCAAGGTTCTCGGACTCACCGACGTCATGGCTCAAGTCGTAGAGACGAGGCTCCGAAACCCCCTTGCCCGAAATCCCTTCGGCATTGAGGTCGTAACTCACCAGTTTCCAGTCGCCATGGCGGACTGCGTTCTGGTCTCCAAGACGCCAGTACAGCGTCTCGTGAGGCTTGCCTTCGGATTTGCCTGTGAGGTAGGGGAGAAGATTAACTCCATCGAGTTTCCAGTCCGGACTGACGTCGACTCCGGCGGCGGCGAGCGCCGTCGGCTGGAGGTCCAACTGGATCACCGGATTGTCATGGACTTTCCCGGCGGGTACCTGTCCCTTCCAGCGGATCACGAAAGGAACCCGGATCCCGCCCTCCAGCGTCGTCCGCTTGCTCCCTCGAAGCGGAGCGTTGCTGCTGGCGTTGATCGTCGTCCCCTTCATCGTGGGGCCGCCGTTGTCGCTGATGAAGACGATGAGCGTGTTCTCGTCGAGTCCGTTCGCTTCGACCGCCTTCAGGACCTTGCCGATTGCCTGGTCCATCGAGGAAAGCATGGCCGCATAGGTGCGGCGGCTCTTGTCACCGATCGAGTCGAACTCGGCGATCCGGTCTTCCGGTGCCTCCATCGGTGTGTGAACCGCGTTGAAGGCGAGGTACAGGAAGAACGGCTCCTGCTTGTGCTTCTCGATGAAGGAGACCGCCTCGCGGCCGAAGGCGTCGGTCAGGTAACCGGGCTCATGGAGCAGTTCGTTGTTGCGATAGACGTCAGCCTTCTCGAGATCGAAATAGGTGTGCGCCCCTCCAAGGAACCCGAAATACTCTTGAAAGCCGCGTTTCAGTGGGTGGAACTGCGGAGCAGAACCGAGATGCCATTTTCCGACGAGCCCCGTGGCGTAGCCGGCTCCTTTCAGGCGATCAGCGATCGTGGTCTCAGTCACAGGAAGCCCCAGAGCTCCCGCGCCCCCCTCTCCCCCTGGATTGAACTCGTGGCCGAACCTCTGCTGGTATCGCCCGGTGAGTAGCCCGGCGCGGGTTGGGCTACAGTAGGGCCCCGACACGTAGCCACAGCTGAATCGCGTTCCGGACGCAGCTATGGAGTCGATGTGCGGGGTCGGAATGTCCTTCCCTCCCTGGAATCCCAGATCTGCGTAGCCGAGGTCGTCGGCCACGATGAACAGGATGTTGGGACGCTTGTCTTCGGCTCGCGACTTGGGTTCCGCGGCGACAAGCGAAGTGGGGAATGCCATCGCCAAGAGCGAGCAGGCAACGAGTTTTTGAAAGGCCATGGGATCGACGTTTCTGATGTGGGTATGAGATCAGTCGGCAGTGGCGTCACCCGAGGGAGCGAGCGACTTCAGGGATTCCGGGCGGGCGTTGGCGTACTGGGCGATGGCGCGAGACAGCGTGTCGCGAGCCTGGGTCGCCTCGGCCGACAACGTTTTGAGATCGAGCTCCTTTTCTCCGTAACGACCGTCGAGTTCGAAGAGTCGGCCGTCTCCGAAGAGTTTGAAACGATGAGTCCGGGCAACCTCGACCGGCGTGTCGGGCTTCTTCTGCTGGTTCGGGGCATACCAGCTGTAGAGCCACTCCCGCGGGTTCCCCTTCTCGCCTTTCGCCTGCGGAAGGAAACTGCGGCCGTCGCGGGGCCAAGAATCGGGGACGGAGACTTGAGTCGCTTCGGCGATCGTCGGGAGGAAGTCGGTCGTGTCGACGAGATCCGTGACCACATGCCCCGCCTTGACCCGCCCCGGCCAGTTGACGATCAATGGGACACGGGTCCCTGCATCCGTCGTCTTCGATTTTGCCCCCTTGATCTCCTGACCTTTCCAACGGGATGTCAGACGCCCCGCCGTCCCGTTGTTATCCTCGTCGAAGCCGAATGTTCCGGGGCCTTCCTTGCCGTTCGACAACTGCCATTTGCCGAAGATGCCTGTGGCATACCCGGCGTTGTTGAGCAGGTGGGCGAATGTCGGCTGATTTGGGTCGAGAAATCCGAACCGGACGTAATTCCTGACGTTGAGCTGCCCGGTCATGAGCTGGACGCGCGTCGGTGTGCACAGGGGCTGGGCGTAGCAGTGTTCAAACCGCGTCCCCCCCGCTGCCAGCCGGTCGAGGTTCGGCGTCCGGTAGGACTCGCCGCCGTTCGCCGCGACGCATTCATATCCGAAGTCGTCGGCGAGAATCAGAACGATGTTGGGATGCTGCGCACTCGAGGCGAGTCTCGACTGCGCCGACAGCGGACCGGCGAAGATCAGCAGCGCGGCGAGCGCAGCCAAGGCGATTTTCGAGAGAGCGGTCATACGATTGCGTCGCGGGTGAAAGATTTGTCGTTGTTCAACGCGGCGGTCGGGCCACGCGAGTTTTTATGGGGCGGGCCTATGGTTTGGAGGCCGTTGCCAACGTCTTGATCAGCCAGTCGATGGCATGGGCCTCCGCCGCGGCCGTGACCGCGTGGTGGGTCTGTGGCTGCAGGACGAACTCGAATCGGTCCGTGGCATTCTTCTGGGCATACGCTTCCCGGGTCGCTGAGATCGCCAGTTCGAGCCCCGGTCGGGGAGTACGGTCGTCCAGTTCGCCGTTGATGACGAGCAGGGGGCGGGGTGCGATCAACGGGAGCATCGAGGGAGCGTCGAACTCTCCGTCGATCCCGGGAACAACCCGGGCGTAGAACCGCCGCACGAACTCGGCGTCGACCTGCCTGGCCCCGACGTCCTTCGCCGCCCCTTCGACTGCGTTCCGGATCGTCCCGATCCGCGACTGCCAGCTGTCGTGATCGAGAGCCCACCGAAAACTCTGTACGCCGATGCAGGGGACGGCGGCGGCAATCCGTTCATCGGCCGCCGCCGCGAGGACCAGTTCCATGCCCCCTTTGGAGAACCCGATGGCGGCAATCCGGTCGGGATCGACCTCGGATCGCGTCTGGAGGTAGTCGATCAGCCGCAGGAAGTCCCACACGGTGTCGTAGAGAAACGGAAAACCGCGGCCGGACTTCCAGGTCTCCAGGATGGCAGCCTGGTAGGCCTCGCTCCCTTTGGCCCCTCCCGATCGCTCTCCGGCGTGGCGGCCATCGACGGCGACCGCGATTACCCCTCGTTTCGCGAGCTTCTCCAGCAGCGGCCGCAGCGACTCCCGACTGCCTCCCGTGCCGTGCAGGACGATCACCACCGGCCGGCGCTTCTTCGCGGGCGGTTCCGCGAGGATCAGGCCGGGAACCCGCTGTCCCTGCTCCGCGTCGAACTGAAACGCGATCTCGCGGAGGCCGCTCGCAGTCGGCGTCTCTTTCTCCGTTGCATTCAATGGAACACGCGGACGATCGATCAGTGCGAGAAAGCGCTCCCGGGGCGTCCGGCCTTCGGGAATCGCCCGCGGCGGGCGATCCTCGGCTAGCGCCATTGCGGAGAGCGAGATCAGGACAATCGACGGAAAGAACATGAGTTTTCCGAGCATCGCGAACCGGTCTTGAACCTGTGAGGAAGTTACGGTCGCGAGTGTATGCCGCCCCGGAGATTCGAGGGACTCTCGTCGCCCTTGGATGTTCGAGTGGCCACTGCCGGTCCTGGATTGACGCCGGCGTGCGGCTACTTCGACGTCAGCCGAAAGTCATACGGACCTCCTTCGTCTTTGATCTCCACCACCAGCTCCGATTTGGCGTTGTATTTCGGCGGGACCCGCTCCTCTTTTTCCAGATCTCCCGACTTCGGATCCCGCTTCAGCTTCGAAACATCTTCATCCGGAAAGCTCACCTTGGTGCTGATCCGAACGGTCGCCTTCCCCTTTCCGACGCCCCCCAGGCTGCGGCTGTATTCCGCCTGGTACCGACCTCCAGCGTCTGTGCGGGCGTAGCTGATTCCCTTCTCCGTTTCGAAGATCAGTTGGGCGTTCTCGAGAGGCTGGCCGTCGAGCGTCACCGTCCCTGCAACGTTCGTGAAGCCCTCCCGGGTCGGAGCCTGCTTCGTGCATCCGCCGGTCCACGTCAGGGCCAGAATGGTTACGATGCTGATGATCCGGGAGACACGACGAGCGTTCGGCAGTTGATGGGACATGACTGATTACAGAAGAGCTGAGGGCTTCGCGAACTAGAAAGGTCCGGTCGTGACTAGAATTCCCCGAGCGGAAGGTTGTCCGAGATCGACCAGAGTCGCTGGTAGGTCCCATAGGCCTGCCCGCGGCGGGTGCGGTCGAACGGGTCATTGGCATTGGGGGTGTTCCGCTGTGCCCAAGTTCGACCTGTGTGGTCGATATTCTCGCTGATGAACCGGACACTGCCGTCCAGCATCGAGAAGAACACGCCGCCGGTATGCATGCTGGAGGCGGCCCGGCGGATCGTGGCGTTCGCTGCGGAGTTCGGTGGATTGAGGCCGTTGACAGCCTCGTTGATCATCCGGTTCGAACCGGCGGCTGACCCGTACCACCGCTTTCGGCCGACCGGCAGCCCGATTCCTTCGTCACTCAGGGAGGTGGCCCAGGCCGATTCCATGAGTGCCGCGGTGTTGGAAGTCCCGTCCTTCACATCGCTGATCCGCTTCGTCACGCTGATCGTTCCGACTGTGGATGGGTGCCGAAACCGCATGAACAGTCCGTTGGCTTTGCCGTCCCCTTCCTCGTTGTAGTGGCTGTTATCGAACGAGCCCCCATTCCCGGCATAGCTGGTCACTGCCATCTGATGCACGCCGTCGAAGGCTGGCGTGGCAGCGACCTCCGGCCCCGTGTCAGACGGGCAGCGGAAGAACGGGATCGGTTTTGTGACCGCCTTCACGTTGTTGACTTCGCCCGGGGTGAGAGGTGTCTGAACACAGCATCTGGCGCTGAAGTCGATCAGGTTATAAGTGTTCGCTGCATCGAGCTGCGGGAGGATGTGCGCGCCCCAGGACCAGCCGGTTCCGGTCGCCGCGTTGTCCGACTGATTGCTTCCCCAGTAATGGCCTGGCGGCAGGTATTGATTGATGTCGTGATAGTTGTGCAACGCGAGCGTGATCTGCTTCAAGTGGTTGCGGCACTGGGCCTGCCTTGCCGCCTCCCGTGCCTGCTGAACGGCGGGAAGGAGAATGGCGACGAGGACAGCGATGATCGCAATGACGACGAGCAGCTCGATGAGCGTGAACCCGCGTCCGCGACGGCTAACGACCGACGCCGCAAGACACTCCTGGGGCCGCATGCAAAACTCCTGGTCAGACGGATGACGCTGCGATGGGAAACTCAAAATCGAAAACACGAACGCCAACGGAGCACCCGCGCGGTGACCGCGACGGCGTGATCGGCGCCCACCACGAGACACAAGGCCGCGAGGCGCCGCTCTAGGCGAGACAACAGCAATCGAGGTGGTAGAACACCCTCGATCGGGAAGACCGCTCAGAAAGAGCGAAGGTCAACATCGGAGACTCCAACGTCACCGACGACGCCTCCGGTTTCCGGTCAGCATCGCTGAAGCAGACAGCAGAACTGGGCTCGGAATTTCCATTGCCCAAATGACTACTCACTTGGTGGGCAGTCTATTGTCGTTGCCAGTCCTGTCAAGGCTTTCTTCAGGGAATGTCGTTGCCTCAAGTCGTTGATCAGCAGCATAGGACCGAACCATACGAAGCAGGACATCCGCCCAGATCTGCCCTGAGGCGGAGACCGGACCTCCTCCACAGCTTTTCAGGTAACCGATCAGGACCGAACGAGGGACGACCTGCAGCGAGAGCCCCTCTTCCCTCAATTTGGGTTCCGCCAGAGAGAGAACGGAGAGTTGGTTGTTAACGGTCGCGTCTCCTCGAAACTGGTTGAGCAGCCGCGTCGCGCGGGGCAGCGGATAGCGGGACAGAACGGATTCGGACAGCGAAACGTTCATAGCATCTCTCCCTCGATGGCGAACGAATGGAAGGGACCTGTCGCGGTCGATCTGAAGACCAGGTCCCGCACATTGGGGGGAGCGAACTCCTCCTTCGGCCACGCGGATGGCTGCATCCGCCGACGAGAAGCGAAGTGCTGGTCCCACTGTTCAGCGAGCCCCGCCATCGTCCTACCCTCGTGCCATTCCCGCGGCTGCGGGACTCTCTCGACGAGCCGCCCGCCACGCGGTGTGTCGACACAACGATCCAGTGCCGACAGGCCAGCCGCACAACCGAAAGCCGCCGCAAATAGAGAGCTCAGAAGCCCCATCTCGAGGATGGGAGGCGACAGGGGAACGAGAGAGGTCATGACTCAATCCGGAACGAGGATCAATTGGAGAAGATGAATGCAGGACGCGTACCGGGTGCGGACCATCCGCGCCCGGTTCCGGGTCGAACGGAATGCTCGAGCCGTGCTGCGGGCGTTCTGCGACTGGCTCGGAAAGAGAGAGGAGGTCCGACGGGCGATAAGTGATGGCTATCGTCCCTTCGACCGTGGATCAGCCGGCTGGACGACCTTGCCGGCCTTGGAAACCAGCGCGAAGTCGATGGTCGTCCCTTCACCGGCGACATCGCGCAGCATCTCTGGCGTTGTAGCGGCCTTGCGATTGTAGGACTCCGGAACCCGCTCGGGCTTGGCGGGGTGGACCGTCCCGTTGTCATACCCTTCCTGCCAGGTGGAGATCTGGACGAGGTGCTTGCCAGGAAGAGCCCCGGCGGTCCCCGGAGTGAACTCGAGTTGATAGCGGCCGGCCCCATCGGTGACACCGAGCGATGGGCGACCTTTACCGACAGGCTCAAACAGAATCGAAGCTTCGGAAAGGGGCTGGCCATCGAGAGTCACGACTCCCGAGACGTTTGCGAGCGGGGGGCCGGGGGGCCGACTGCCGCAACCGGCGAGCGAGAGGAGCGAGAAGCCGAACAGCGGGGTCATGACCGAAGGCAGGTTGCGAAGCATCAGAGTTGTCCTGAGATCCGAGGTGGGGGAGTAAATCCTGAGCGCGGAGGTGGGGAGGGAACTGGAAGGATCGGGAGGCGTTGCGGCCTGAGACTTTCAAAAGTCTCCAACGGGCTGCCGGTCGTCACGAACGGCAAGCCGGTTGTAGAGACCGAGGTTGGTCCAGATTCGTCCGCAGACATCGCCGTCGCGATACTCGATGTTCTCGCTGACGTACCGGACGGCCCCATCGGCCATCAGAAAGTTCGAACCGCCGACGTGCTCGCTGTTGAGCCCCTGCGAGCAGCCCGATTGGCGTTGGGCGACCGTCGCGAAGGGGGTGTTGATGGGAACTTTGTTCCCGGTCGCTCCGGCACCGCAGGTCGTCGCGTCGCCGGCGCGAGCCAGCGTGTAGTACTGCCCCCACATCCCCGTTCCCGGTGGATTGCGGTTCCCGACCCAGCTGGCGGCATTGCAGGTCCAGCGGCGTTCGCCGACGGCGAACGTGTTGCTCGTCCCATCTTTGACGTCCGAGATCTTCGTCCGACCGTTGTTGACGAAGATTCCCTCTTCGACCCGATCTCCGGTGCTGAGCCACCAGTTCCAGGCCCTCGCCTGCCGGTTGCCGTGGATGCCTACGTAGTTCGAAGTTGCCGTGTACTCCGTGGGCCAGCCGACCCCAGCGAAGTGCCGGTCGTCGGGAGTGCCTTGCAGCGTGTCTTTCGAATCGGCGTCCGAGGGGCAGCGGAACACGGGCAGAACCGTGCGGGCCAATGGACGCAGACTGGCGTAGCTGGCGCTGCCGTACTCGCTCAGTCGCACGGTGTTGATCTGCATCTTTTCGAAGAGTGGCCCCTGTTCGAGCTGCGGAAGAATGAATGCAGGCCAACCCCATTGCGGTCCGGCGTCGATGAAGGGGGAGTCGGACCAGCTCGCGGAGAAGTCCATGTTTCCTGGGGGAAACTGGCCGTGAACATCGTGGTAGTTGTGGAGTGCGATCCCGATCTGTTTGAGATTCCCGCGGCATTGAGAGGCACGAGCCGCCTCGCGGGCCTGTTGGACGGCAGGGAGCAGGATTGCAACCAGGACAGCGATGATGGCAATGACCACGAGAAGCTCGATAAGGGTGAACCCTCTCGCGGATCGCCTCTTCAACAAGTGTGAGCTTTGTGACATTTGCATTCGCTCCAAAGGGGGATACGGACATGAGAAACCGAAACAACGAACATCCAACAACAGGCCCTCTACGGTACGCCTCAACGCAGGGCGATGGAGGACCGGGAGCAAGCGGTTAGGCGGATCTCCCAGCGTCAGAGGAGCCGCCATGGCGTGCCGAGATCGAGGGCTCGCGAAGCCCGCAGAAACCTCAACCGAGAACTATCGACTAGCATCCACGCCACCGCCGGACGAACCGCTACGACACGAACAGAGGTCGAACATCAGGTTGTTGTGGCCGGGTCTCAATTCCCGAAAGAGCTGAGAATCCCGGTTGTATTCCACCGGGATCACGACGGATGGACGCGACTCATCGGGACCAAGATCGAAGTCGATGCGGACCAGATGCACGCCCGGGATCGCTCCCCACTGTTCACGTGAGAATCGAAGCCGATACTCCCCGTCGAGATCGGTGTAGCCGATTGAGGGTGAGCCCGTTCCGTCGGTCGGCTGGAACTCCACCATCACATCCGATAGTGGCCTACCGTCGAGGGTGACGCTCCCCGCAACTTCCGCGAGACCGGGAGCTGCCTGTCCACATCCAGCAACGAGCAGGCAGGCGATCCCACCTCCGAGTCGGCGGTGCCACAGCCTCGCGTCGGGCGGTTTCTTGATTCGGAGCAGAAACAACATGGATAGTCGCCTGGGAAGCGGAGGGGGAGGAAATGCCATGTCGCAGAACCGAGGCGGCCCAGTGGACGTGACCGCCCCGGTCCCCGCGGATGGCATTGGAATCGGCAGACAAAGAGCATCACGAACCACGACAGGTTTCGGGGTTCGTGCGATCAGTCCGCACGACAGGCAGGACAGTGCGAGGTCGCAGAGCGATGCAGACCAGCACTTGGCTCCGACTGCAAAGGAAGGCGGCCCGCAGCGGAGGGGAAGCACTCAGACAACAGCACCGATTCAGTCGCAACAACAGTGCGACGCGGCAGCCTTGACGCACGATCCGTCGGCGTAGAGAGCGGACATCGAAGGAACTCCAAGAATTCCGGCGATGCCTCCAGAAACTCTGGTCAGCACCTATCCAAGCAAAGAAGTCAAACAGCTGCGGCGCGGGGGACGACGACACCGGAGACCCTGATCGTCGATCCTCACGCAGAAGATTCACTACCATCCTGGTCGCTGTTTAATATCGGCAGCTCTGCGCGACTTGTCAATACGGAAACTTAGTGCCGTTCCAAATTCGGTGTTGCAGTCCATTCCGCCTCGTGGACACATTCGTCCTAAAATGTTTATTTTCATTGCATTACGAACAACACCGAAATCGTGACAGACTTGAATCTGTGATCCCCTGCTACGGAATCCTTGACTCCCAGATTGCCCATGGACACAATCACTACCCACTTTGTCGTGCTTTTTGGCAAGGCGACTACGGCACCCGCCGGGTCACGCTCTCCCCGCTGCATTCTGACCAGTTCGAGCTGGCGGATGTGCGATCGCCCCTCCGCTTTTCATGGCGCTCCTAGACCTTTGGCGATTTGCCCGGCTTTCGGATCTTCTGGGGCGAGTTCCCAGCCAACCGGCATCGGCAATCGCCGAAATCCAAGGTCGCCGTTTCAGTGAATTGTTGACGCATGCCCGGAGCCATTCGCCGTTCTACCGGGAACGGCTTGCTCATCTGTCCGAGACGCCCTCTCTGAGTCAGATTCCTCCGACCACAAAGGAGGAGTTGTGTGACAACTTCGACGATGTCGTCACGGACCCACGCTTGCGGAAGGAGGATCTGGAGCAGTTCGTCGATGACGAACGCAATCTCGGACGCTGGTATCTCGGCGAGTACGCCATCTGCCACACATCTGGGAGCTGTGGACCACCGTTGCTCATTGTGCAGGACCGACAATGCCTCAGGCTAATTCTCGCGATCATGGCCGCACGCGGGCGTCCGGGCCCCAAGCCAGGAGTCGTAGAGGGACTTCGGCGAATCGCCAGGCCGACTCGCGTCGCTGCGGTGACGTTCCGCCGCGGATTCTATCCTTCCGGGATGACATTGGAGTTCACGCCGGAAACTCTGCGGCCGTTCGCCCGCCTCGCCCGCTTCTCGTCGATCCAGCCTGACCTGATCCAACGGCTCAACGACTGGCAACCGAACGTCCTCTCAGGCTACGCCAGCGTCCTGGAAGGGCTGGCGATTCAAGCCGATCGGTTGCGACTGAAGTCGTTGCAGTACATCACCAACTCGAGCGAGCAGCTGACAGAACGCGCCAAGTTCCGAATTGAATCCGCATTCCAGGTCCCCGTTGTCAATCACTACGGAACAGGCGAGTGTCTGCAGCTTGCTGACGGATGCCCGCTCTGCGGCGACATGCACGTCAATGCCGACTGGAGCATCCTCGAAGTGGTCGATGACGACTATCGCCCGGTTCCGGCGGGGCAAGTCGGGTCGCGAATTCTGATGACAAACCTGGCGAACAAGGTCCAGCCCTTCATCCGCTACGAGATTCCGGATCGTGTCGCGCTCCGGGCTCCTGGAGATGGCTGTCCGAATCCACTCCCTCGCATCGAGCGAATCGATGGACGCGAAGCGGAGTTGTTCTGGATCCGCGACGAGGGCCTCGACCGTTTTCTCTCGGGAATCCTGTTCCACACCGCGACAGACTCACTGCAAGTCGTGCGCGAGTGGAGAGCTGTGCAGCGAGCCCGCAACGAGATCGAGCTGCACATCCAGCTGTTGCCTCGCGCCATGACGACAGCCGCGCGGTTGCAGGAGCAACTCATCCGAAAGCTCTACGACATCGGGCTGCCGCGCGCCGTTTCGATCCACGTCATGATTGTCGACTCCATCGCGCCGGATTCGAAGACCGGCAAGATGCGGCGGATGGTAACTGAGCTCGGGCGTACTGACGAAGCGAGGAACGCAGCGGTCTCGCTGACGCCCTGATCGCCGGTCGTGATGATGAAGTTCATCGCGCCTACTTCTCCGTCGCAACCGGTCCTCGGCCGGACGTGACTTCTTATGATCCAGATGCCATGACGACACTGCGAAGCTCTCTGAACGGCCTGCAGCGAATGATGTTGCGATGGGAAGAATTCCATGCACTCAACGCTTCGCACGTCATCCATCTCGGTAAGTGTTACGCGCCAACGGAGGTCGAACAGGTCGCGATTCGAGTCTCCCGGTCACTCGGGCTGCTTCCGATTTCCTTTGATGCCGATCGCAGAACGATCCTGTTTCACGACGAACGATCGGAGGGGATTGAGACCACTCCGTTATTCACCCACTTTTCGTTTGTCGGTCCAGTCCGCCCGGCCATGGAGGCTGTGCTCAATGACCAGCTCAATCGGGAGTTTGGAACGGTACCGCACTGGCCGATCCGGTTTGCTCTGATCGACACTCCAGGGGAAGGACAGTTCCTGGTCCTCACCTACCACCACGTCCTGTCGGACTCGCGGGGAATCTCGCTTCTCGCCCGCGAGGTCGTGCGCGCTCTTGATGGCCGCCCCGCTCGGATCACACGCCTCGATTTTCAACCACCGAGTCTCAAGCGGATTTTTCCGGTCGACCTCGGTTGGCGCGGCCTGCTGCGACGCGGACGTTCAACCATCTCGGAACTGCTTACCTCACAATCCTGCTGCGCTCTCCCACGCCATCGCCAGCCTCGGACCGAACTCGCGATCGAATGTGGCGTGCGGTCTCTCGAATTTTCCACGTCGCTTCTTAAGGAAACGGCCCATCGCCTCGGTGTGACTGTTCAGGCGGTCGTCGCGGCCGCCTTCCTTGAGGCGCTCCACCTGAACTTCGCGGATCTCATTCACTCGTCACTCCGCAAATCGCTCGCGGTCTACTCCCCCGCGGATCTCCGACGGGAATCAAATGTCGATGTCGATCGCGCAGTCAGCCAGATCCTTGGCTGCCTCACGTCCCGCGTTGAAATCCCGCCCGGCACGTCATTCCAGACCATCGTGAATGCGGTGGCCCAGCAAGCCAAACGTGACCGCTCTTCCGGACACCATCGCGAGCACTCAGCACATATGGATTTCATGTCCCGGATCTGGGACATGCTGCCGCGCGGCCTGAACAGGGTGGCGGGTCCATCGCTCATTCCTCTCGCGGGGTTCATCTCGAATGTCAACCTGACCGAGTTCCTCTCTGAGGAACTCAGAGACGGCTTGATTCAGGATTACCTCCGGTTCAGCGGAACCGGCATCCTCTCGCCAATGATGCTCGGAATCACGACCGTCGGCGGCCAAGTCAACCTGACAACGACTCACCATGGCGATGTCTTCTCGGAAGAGGAGGTCCGCCGAATCGTGTCGCATGTCGCGTGGCGGCTCTCAGGCGAGGTGGACCTCATCGCATCGCAGGCAGAGTTTCTCTCGCGACCTTTCAACCAGCCGGAGTTTGCCTGCCTCACCTCGACGGAGTCGACGCAATACTGGAGAAACCGCCTCAGCGATCTCGAACTCGTGAGCACTTCGCGAGGCCCCAGAAATGAGCGACGTTACGAGCCTGCCTCAACTCATGAAACCAGTCCCTGCTGATCCGATTTTGCATTGATTACCTGGTGGAGCGTTCCGCTGCCCAACAACGGATTTTCTGCTCTGCTTCCGCAGAAATCACAGAACTCGGGGATTCTGATTTGACAGTCGTCCCTCCATCGCCGATATTAAACACCAATTGGATTGGTCGTCTTTTTGTGGCACCCCATTTTGGTGTTCCGGCTACGCCCTCGGATATCGAGATGTCCGCTTTCTCTCTCATCGCGATGCAACCGCAGGTCATCTCAGTGATGCATTCTTGCATGGCACTGTGTTGTCGCGGCTGATCTTCGGGCGCCAGTAGCTCAATACGAAGCCTGCTCGCTCGACTCTGTCCTCCGTCTCTCCGGACGCGTTCGTGACATGGCGATGGGCACTCGAGGGCGCCCGTGTTTTCGGCTCCCAGCAGCTGCCGCAATACTCGCTTGACGAACGCCTTTCGCATCCACCAACGGTGACAGCGCGGCGATTTGACGGTCCTCCGCCTTCGGTGAGCGGATCTGAAACGGCCCCCAGCTGCCCCCGTGGTCGATGAGCTGGTGCGTTCATAGTACGCGGTGAGCACCCGCACTCCCCATACATGCGACTACCACTCAGAACGTTCACGGACCTGAATGCGGTCCGTGAACGGCTAGATGCCTTAATGGTTCACCCACAACAGTCTTCCTCCAATTGAGACCTAGTCATGACTCAGCTTGCGGACTTTTTCCTCCCACTCCTTGAGGTGGGTATCGCTGGCGGCCTTCTTGTCGCAGCGCTCGGCTTTGCAGCAGGAGTGGCGGCCCTCGATTACTACATCGAACGCCCACTTGGCGAGCGTCTGGAGTGAACTCGTGCGTGTGCGATAGCTAGGAGACCTCGCGGCACCTCCGTGCCGTTGAGTGCCGTAGCTCGAGTTGCCAAGGGGGGGGGCGTCTGGCCCTCGGCACCACTGCTGATGTGGCCGGCGGATGCGACGCTCCTCTCCCGCGGTGGCTGAGAGAAGGGCTGATAGCCTAGGTGGTCAGAGTCTCGCATCAACTGCGAGGTGACGACGCCCGTTTGGCGGGCCTGCGTCGGCTGTCCTTCTACAGATGTCAGCGCCAACAGAGAAGTCGTAAGCTCTACTCAGGGCACCCGAATGTCCCGCCACAGCCAAGCGATTCGGAGATGGTCATGGGGAGTCGCAACAGCCGCACTGCTCTTGAGCTGCGTGGCCGCAGTGTGGCGACTTCGGCCTCTGAATCCCGAGGAGTCTAGCCTGGTCGGGCTTTGGCATGCGCCGCCGACGATTCCGCTGCCAAAGCACTTGCCTTACTCCATCCCCCCGCCCCCTGTCATTCGGTTCGCCGCAGATCGCCGGTATGTGTACCGACACGACTACCGGTTGCGGCTGCAAACCGGGTCATGGTGGATGCAGGATGGCCGACTGTATCTCGATCCTGATCCCCGAAGTCTGACGGTGTATGACAGACTCGTCAGGGTTTGCCGACGACTCGCAGGACGCTCAGTGCGAGCGACTGAGCATCTGGTTTCGTTGGATCCCCCTGACTGCTTTCAGATGGAGTTTTCTTCGTACACGATCCAATGGATCCGAGACGACGATGCTGTGTCCGCGTATCTCTTAGACGAACATTTCTCACATGCTCGTCCGACGGCGACGAGTCCACCCAAGTCTGATGCTCCTTCGCGGTGACATGTCTGACATGGCCCAGATGCGCCGCTTACGGATGTCACCGACTGCTGTAGCCCGTCTGGAGCCTGGCGAGGTACGCTCACCACGAAATGGGCCTTAACGAGGCACGGATGTCGAAGACTGTTCGGCCGTGGCTGGTGCTTACAATGCTGGTCTGGGTCGCCTACCCGCTAGCGTACGCTCCGTTGATCCGTCTTCAATGCGGATCAGATCGAACCTACATTCGCATTTCTTGGGTACATCACGAGAGCCGTTGGGGGAAGGTAGGGACGGTGCAGTACCCGGCTGCTCCGAGATGGACAGGAGTGTTCCTGCCCATTCGTTTTCTCTCCACCCGCACTCCGTTCAGCTACCCGCTCCGAATCTGGGCCGAGCTCTGGGAAGTTGATTCGCAGCAGGATGAGTACAATGCCGATTGACCGACTCGACGCGAAGGTGGGGCTGGAAAATGCCACGACCAAAGCTGTTCATCTTGCTCTTCCGCGGCGCTGGCCATGGTTCGTTTTGGCCGCTGCCGTCGTCGTTTTCGGCCCGCCGCTCCTCTGGATGCACCGGCCGCTGAACCAGGAGGAGAAACGGCTTGTCGGCAGTTGGGTTCTTCTCCCGCACGCAGACGCTGAGCGACCAATCTACATGTTCCAAGCTGACAGGACATTTACGTTCACGCCAAGTCCGAACGACAACCCCAGATTCCGGAGATTGGTGGACTCCGGCTGGTGGGAACACTCAGAAGGTCGCTACTTACTTCACCGCGACGCCGCTCCTTTGCCTGGCCGAGCCACCTGGCCAATCATCAAGTATCGCATTCTTCGATTTCTGCAGGGTGCTCCACGAGACCCGAAACCAATCTCAGTCACGTTTGAGGCTGATGACACGATTCGCGTGCGAGATCTGACCTGGGCCCGGCAAGAGCATCGCGAGATTGCAACAAGCCGTCAGCGCTGACTGTGGGCAAGATCTCAGCCGCCTTTGACCAAGGACAGACAGTGCGCTGTCGCCGAAACAGCTTAGGCAAGCGTGTGCCGGCCCGATAACGAGTTCTGAGAAGGACGGCCTAGTGGCCTGCCCGTTCGGCGTGTTCCGCCAGAAGCGTCTCAAGGCGGCTGGCCGGTCGTCCGAATCGGGCATCCTGAATCTGCACATGCTTCCTTGCTCCCTGGCGAAGGCCATTCTCTCGGACCGCCAATTCGTTGGTCTTCAGATCGACGGCTCGGCTTGTCGATTCGAGAAGGCGTTCCGCAGCCGTGGATAACCGGGCGTCCGCCTCCCGCAACCTCGCAACGAGCCTCGGCAGCCGCGGTTGGCGTCTTGTGGCTCGAGTGGGCGACGTGATCCAGAACGCCGACATCGATTTCATGGCCGATGCCGACCCAGATCGGCAGACGACTATTTGCCACGGTTCGAGCAATCCGATCGTCGTCGAGCCATGCCAGGTCAACCGGCGAGCCGCCGCCACGGATGATACAAATCAGATCCAGCGGCTCAGACTGCAGCCGCTCGACGGCAGCAACGACGGAGCTTGCTGTTCCTGCCCCTTGCATCTGCGCCGAGACATGCAGGATTCGGAAGGCGAATCCCGACATCGCCAGCGTCGTCAGGAAGTCCGCATAGGCCGCAGAATCGGTGGCGGTCACGAGCCCGACCGCGAGGGCAACGCCGGGGACAACGAGTTGCCGATTTCTTTCAAGCAAGCCGTCTCGCTGCAGGCCCTCAAGAATGAGCCGGCGCTTCCGGTCGATCTGGGACTCCCCGAGGCCCAGATCGATATCGAACACGACGAGTGAGAGGCCGAACACCGGGTGGTACCGGACTGAGCATTGAGCACAAACTTCCCCGCCGGAGCGGAGTGCATCCAGCCGGTCCTGCCCGCGAGCCCGAAGCGTCTCCTCGATTCGCTCAAAATCCGACTTCCAGATGGTCATTCGGAGCCGGGCGACGTCCCTTCCCGATTCATCGGACTCCACCAGTTGGCCGTAGACGTGGCCGGCCCGGCACCCGGTTTCGATCCGAAACAAACTGAGCGCGGCCCCAAAACCTCCTGGTGGTCACCGGGAGAAGGACATCGCGCAGCCGGTTGGTCACGTCGCTGAGGCGGAACAGTCGCGGCGGAGGCGTGTCGGTTGGCGGCATCTTGGGAATCACGTTATCGGCTCAGCCCGGCGATTTGCCACTCTGCTTTGACACTGGTGGGGTTGCCAATACGCTGCACCCGCGGGCCATCACCCCAGGAGCAGGCAGTGGCGAAGAAAGCAGAACAGATCGGCGGATTTTCGACCGAGAAGATGGGCGCCGGCTGGAAGCGCTGCCCGGCGTGCAATGGCTACGTGAAGGGGCCTCTCACCAAGGAGTGTCCATCCTGCCACCACAAGTTTGAATTTCGGTCCAGAGTCGTCGCCAAGCCGGCCGTGTCGAACCGCGAGGCGGAGTTCGAGCAGCACGTCCTGCTCCTGGCCCTCAAGATGGGAAGCGTCTCCGCCGTCGCCAAGGCGTTCGAGAAGCTGAAGACCGACCCCCTGATGGCCTTCACGATCCGCTGTGGGGGGACAGAGAACACCCTTCGTCTCATCGGTGCGATCGACGCGAAGCTCAAGGACGTGTAGGACGTGCCGTTTGCTTCCCGCACGCAGCCCTTGCGACGGTACCGCACTCCGAAGTGTCGGACGGGCGATGTCGTGCAGTGCGCGATCCGGGGTGACGTACGTGTCACGGGGGTAACCGATGCCCGAATCCCCTGGCCTATGGGCCAAGCGTTGGGGAAGCGAGCTCGCGGTCGGGTGATTTAGGCGGACCTGAAGGAAGCCCTGCTGACCGAGAGCAACTTCGCAAACTGAACCGAAACTGCCTTGCCATCGCCAGAAGGTTCTTAGACACAGCCTAAGGTATCGGCCTTAAGATTCTGGGATCCCTCGTCATTCCGTCACTGAACGTAACACCGAACTTCGCCTCGCCTTTTCTGAACTCTGTGAAAAGAAATCGAAGTTCTGCGGTGCCCTTGTGCTGAACGCGAACCTTCTGGCTTTGGATCCAATGCTCGGATCCAGATTGCAGGACCCCGTAAACTGTCACGTCGCCGGTTGCTCCGTCGTTGGCCACTACACAACGAACTTCGACGTCATCGTCGAGGATGCCTCGGATGTAAGTAGCCGTTGCGTGTTTGATGTCGGGGGCAGCATTGAACGCCGAAACTGGATCACGAAGGATTCTCGTCAACGGCCATAGAAACCAGACCACGAGAGGTGCAAGAAACAGAACAAGGCCCACTCTGATCAACGTTTGGAGCAGCTGTTCGCGGTTGAGCGCAGCCCGATCAATCTCGGTCTTCTCCACGAGTTCTTCTCCTGCACCAGAAGCCAGCAAGTCCCTCCCAACATGTTAGAACACAATTGTGTGCAAATCAATTGTGTGTAGACCCGAGTGCACACAATCAAGTTCATTGGCTGCCCTATGGAGCGGCCAGTGGACCCCATTCAGAAACGATTCGGACGTGCTCTTCGCAAGTGGCGGGAAAAGTCCGACCTGTCACAAGAACGGTTGGCCGAGATGGCGGGACTGCACCGAAACTACGTTGGCCTGTTGGAACGTGGAGCGAGGGTCCCTTCAATTCTGGTTGTCGAGAAGTTGACCGACGCATTGGAAACGACGATGTCGGCCTTTTTTCGGACTGTCGAACGAGAAGCAGCTGACTCTGAGAAGGAAACTGGCAACTGAGCAGTCCTCACCGCAGCCTCGTTCGAGGCGGCGGTCCCAGACCTCTTACTAATAGCTAAAGAAAACCCGCCTGCCCCTGCCGCCGGAGCGACAGGGGAAGACGGGCCTCACGAGATTTCGATCAATTCATCGACGGATCGATGAACCGGCGATTGACCCACTTTGGAACGTGGATGTATGTCTCAGGCCCTTCGACCGAACGGCTTCGGCCACTGGCCCACATCCGCAGCATCTCGAGCGGTTCCGCCGACACCGTGGAAATTGGGATGGCTGACGCTGCAGCCTGATTCAGGGAGCATCCCTGATGGGCGGCTCGGCGGCAGCAGGCCCGGATCTCACCCCCACTCCAGCCGACGGCGTTCGGAGGAGTATCCTGTTCGGAGATCTGGAACTCAGCCCGAAACTTCTCCCAAAGCCGCTCCCGGACCTCTCCATCCGGCAGATCGATGAAGAACACCGATTCGAGCCGCTCCGCGTGCAGCAGCTCCACTGGGACATTTCCAACGGCGTTTCCGGTCGCAATCGTGAACACATCCGCCTGGTGGGTTGTCATCCACTCGACGAGAGTCGCCCAGATTCTCGTGGGTCGGCTTCCGTCAAGAACGGAAGCCATCCGCACGATGTAGGTGGAGATTTCGTCGAGCAGCAGAATGGCGGGCGCCATCGCCTCAAGCCGTGACAGCGAATCTCTCAGCTCCTTCTCCGGCGGGACCGCCCCCGTGCCCAGTTTGGGCCAATCGAGAGTGTATACCGGCCGTCCGAGTTCGTTCCCGAGGGCGAGCCCGAACGCAGTCTTGCCGCATCCGGATGGCCCGAGCAGGAACAGTCCGCGGGATGCGGCCGGATACCCAACTGGCAGGGCCTTCAGACAATGCTCGTTGAGGTACGGCATGCCGTAGATCGTCCCGAGAGTGTCCTGACTATATTGCCGCCGGAGGAGTGTGTGGCGAGCAAGAACCTCGGCCTTCCGGGCCAAGATCGCCTGAGGCCGGTCGTACCTCGTCTTGCGGCGCACCAGTTCGATAATGTTCCGGATCTCGAGGCAGGTCAATCCGCTCAGCGCTTCCAGAGTGTCAACTTCCTGGCAAGGAGCATCGCTCCCCTCCAGAAGGGGCTCCGCGATCTCGCGAATCTCTTCGGCAGCCGGCAATCCCGGGTCGAGGAACCGAAAATGCGATTCGAGCTCATGCGGCAACGAAACCCGCGGAGCGGCGATCATGATCGTCGTCGCGATAGCCCGAGCATTCCCGATCGCATTCAGGAGGGCCTGGACCACCTCGACCCGATTCAGATACCAGTGATAGTTGTGAAGGAGCAGGACGGTTGGCTGCCCCGAAATGCGATGCTGGCTCCCTAGACCCGCGGCGCCGACCGGATCTCCAACACACGCATGAGGGGGATGCGGCATCGCGACGCCTCGGACGAGATCCCAAGCGATGAATGTCATTGGCATCTCGTGAGCCAGAAGTTGAAGTTCAAGTTGAGCTCCGATGGAGTCAGTTGTGTCGATCCAGACCGCGGGAACCTGAGTCTGGATGAAATCTTTCAGCTGTTTGTTCAATGGCATGCGAAGTTCCTGAGTGAGCGCCTCTAGCGGCGCACAAAAAAGCCCGCCGGACGGCTTGTCCGGCGGGCGAGATCGAGTTGTTAGGGAAATGAGGGCGGCCAGCGTCACGGGGCTTGAGCGGTGCTCATCCGCTCACGTGCGAAGGTTTCGAGAAGCTTCGCCGATCGAATTCCCATCGCGGTCTCGCAAACGCGACGTCTCCAATCAGGAGATCGCGAGTCGATGTCCTCATCGGGGACGACGAACGTGGTCTTTGTCCTAACACAGGCCTCGACGACCTGGAGAACTTCGGTGCTCAGTCGACTGATCGCTACGAGAGATCTCGCAAGGACGACGTCGACTTCGCCCTGGGCGACTCGTTGGATGGCGTCATTCACATCATTCGCGCGGGTGAGTGACATCTCGCCACGATGGTTCCGACGGAGTTCGGCACTGCACTGTTCCTCGTCGCAAGAATCGCCCGGTCGGGCGGCTGCCGACGGAGTTCGCTCGAAGACCAAGACTCGGAGCGTCCGCCCGTTACGTGGGAACAGATCGGAAAACGAAGATTTTGTCACAGTCACCTCAGTTTGCTGGACGGAAGAAACGAGAGAGAGACATAGAGAAGACCGCCTCTTGGCGGTCCTCGCGGCAACCGGGACATTGGTGCTTGCTCCAATGGGGAGATAATGGGGAGATATTGAGAGAAAGAATGCTGGAGCCGGGGAGATCACAGTTGAGGACGCTGCAGAGCGTCAGCGGCCGAGGCCGCTCAGATCACCGCGGCTGTTGGCTCGCTCTGGCCTGACGGCTTCGAACCACCAACGACATCAGGCGCCAGAGCTTGCTGCGCTTGGGGAGGACGCCACATCGACACTCGCAGACTCAGGAGCTGACGCTGGCGGCTGAATCGGCCCAACCTCGTGTGGTCGACCGGCGTCCCGAGCCTTTGCGGCCGCTTTCCTCCGCGCAGAGCGACGTTGCTCCGAAAGCATTTTCCGACGAGCCCGCCCATCCATCATCGGAACGCCTTGCTGATCGTGCCATCGCTTCAGGCAGCGATTGACGGTGGGTTTGGAGACACTGAGGGCCTTCGTAATTTCTTCCAGACGCTCCCCCGCCTGATATCTCGCGATGACTTCCTTCTCGATGCTGAGTTGGATGTCGCTCAACGGACGGCGGCCGCGCGTATCAGGCTTCGGAAGGCCAAGCTCCTCCTCGGCGTAGTCGAATATGGCGGTCACGCGGCTGCGGGAGACCTTCAAGGCCTTTGCGATGTCATCGCAGCTCGCCCCGTCATTCCACATCGAATGGACCAGCCGAGCTTGAGTCTCCGACTTTCGAAGCGGACGGATCTCGATCTCAACGACTTCTTGGACGGGGGAGCCATCTCCCGAGGCAGTCGTTCCGAGCAGCAGACCCGAAAGTTGCTCGGAACAGAACGAAAGGCGCGCTCGGAAGTATTTCCGCTTGTTCCCACTGATCTCGCAATCCTGTGCGACGATCGACTTCTGAAACAGTCCCTGGAACGCCTCGATGTCTCGCGGGCTACCATTCAGAAGGTCACCGAGCAACCTTCCGCGCAACTGTTCCTCAATCCAATCGCGAGTCGGCTCGGGAAGTGATGCGAGAGGTGACGACCGAAGTTGGAGAATTCTCAGTTCGATCTTCTCCAACGCCCGATTCTGCTCCCTGAGAAGAGCCAGCACATTGGGAGGCAAATCGCCATCGCCATCGCTTGCGATCAGTCGCTCAATTCGGGCGATCTTTCTCAGAAGCGACGACTTCTCATCTTCCGCCAGTCTCAGGGCATCAGGTTGCCGAGCGATGGATTGGCGCCACTGTTCGAGTGTCTGGGCAAAGATCGCGTCGAGGAGCCCTGCGTTCTTTAGCAGTCGTGATTCGACGGCCTCTCGGATGAGATTGGTCGCAAGGTCCCTCCGAAGAGCGGTTCGAACATCGCATTGCAGACGAAGGCTCCCTGAGCATTTGAGGTAAGCCTTGTTCGCCCCCGCTCGGACGAACGGACGGCCACACTTGGCGCAACGAATCAAATTCTGAAGTGGATGCTTTGCGGCACGGTTTCCCCCCGAACCTGCCAGTGTTCCATCCGCTCTTCGGTACTGAGCAGACTTTCTGGCCGCCTCTTCCAGAAGGGAGTTTGCCTTCTCGAACAGTACGTCGTCGATGAGACGCAAGTGCGGATAGTCGCGAAGCCAGTCCTCCGAGATCTCCTCCGCAGGGCGCTTCTCCTGATATACTCTCCCGGTGATCGGATTCCGAGTCCGCTTAGTCTCTCCCCAAGGCCACTTGCCGACGTACTTCTCGTTCTTGAGGATTGACGCGACGTTTGACTCCGTCCATTGTGACGTGGTCGCGCGGTGATCCTTCGGGGCACCGAAACGGGTGAGCTGTTCGGCAATCCAACGCTTAGAACGGCGCTCGACCGCAAACCACGTGAAGATCATGATCACCCACTTCGCGTTGGGCTGATCTATGGCGTAGACCCGGCGAGGCACGCTGGTCCCCCCCTTGCGCCGAACGGCGCCGTCGGGGCTCGGAATTGAGACGAATCCAAAAACGTAGTCCCCGCAGCTGTACGGAGAGATCACAGTTCCAGCGAGCCCTCGTCGCACATTCGCTGAAAGCTCCTTCAAGAAGCGTTCATGCTGTCCGGTCACCATCATCGCAAAGTCGTACCAGAGAGGATGCTGACTATCGATCCCCTCGCTGACACTGATGATTCGGACTTTGTAGATCGCATTCAGCTCCTTTAGAAGCGGGAGGGCGAACGTCGTCTCCCGGCTGAGACGACTCAATGAGTACACGTACAGAACACGAATCAGCCCCAGCCGCGCCTTCTCCCGCAATGCGTCGAGGGCCGCCCGACTTACCGTTGCGCCTGACACTGCCTCGTCGCTGAAATGAAGCGCGTCGGGAATCGCCCGCCGATTTCGCGCGGCGTGTTCACGGCACTCGCGCAGCTGATCGGCGATCGACTTTTCGTCCTGATTCTCGGAGCTGTACCGGGTATAGCACGCGCTCTCCTCATCCGGCTCGGCAGCGTTCACCGCCACTCGTTTACTCCGGATCACCGCTGCCCGAAGCGACTCAAAGCGGCTCGACAGCATCAACTGTGCTGAAAGTGTGCTGAACCGATTGCAAATCGTCCGGAAACAACCGGAAATGACAGGAAGTAACCGTCGAGTCACAAACTCAAGCCACGGAAAGGTATGAGTTGCAAAGTGCCGTCCGAAAACAACTTCCGAAAATGCGAGGCGAAGAATCCCTGTCTCTCCGCTTCTTTCAACTCTGACGCCGCAAAGTCCAAATTTGCCGGGCCTTGCGGCATCAAGCACTTCTGGCAAATCTCAAGTGTGCCAAGAATGTGCCAAAAACATGCTGGTGGAGGTGTCGGCTCACGTCGTCACTGCCGGTCGGTCTCCTTCGTTTGGGGCGAGAGATTGCCAACACCAACATTGGTGCCGGACACGGATACTTTGCTCATGAGGCGCCGAGCCTCATCATGATCGAGGTGACAGTACCGGCGGACCATCGCGGCATCTGTGTCTCCAAGCCACTTCATCACGCTACCTTCAGGCACGCCGCAATTCGAGCAGAGTGAGCAGAAGAAGTGGCGGAACGAATGCAGCCGTCCATCGGAAAAACCCTGTCCGTTCGGCTGCGCCGGGAATCTCTCCTTGAGCGGTTCGAGGACATCGCGGATCAGCATGTTCCGCACGGTGTCCGGCTTCAATCTTCCACCACGAGGCCAGTGAAACACATAACCGTCGCGTCCGCGCGACATCGCCTGGAGCATCGGAAGCAGTTTCTCATTGAGAGGGAACGACCGCGCTCGATGATTCTTCAGCGTCCGACGCTCGCAGACGCCAGGCGGCCTTCGTCGATCAGTCGGATCTGCTGCTTCGCCAAATCGATATAGGACCAACGAAGCGCGGCGGCTTCCGAAATACGCAGTCCGGTGTAGCCTAAAACCAGACAGAGGTCCGCCAGCCAATGCAGTTCGCCGCGTGCGCGACAGAACTCGACGATGGCGAGAAACTCTGGGCCCGTCCAACAGTATCGGGTCGATTCGAGGTTCTTGGAGACTTTGAACCGAAAACGGCAGGTCTCCGGAAGGTGTCCCTCTTCGATCAGCCATTTGCAGACCTGCTTGATCGTCGAGATCTCGAGGTATTGAGTGGCTTGAGCGTATCCGTCGTCATCCGGCCATCGACTGTAGGCTGTGAGCACATCCTTTCCGACCTGGTTCCAGTTACGGATTCCGTAGCTCTCGGCAAATCGGAGGAACTTGTCGAAGACCGCGCGATATCGCTTACGGGTGGAATCCCGAACACCTTCAGCAATCTGGGGCCGAGAGCCGTACTTCTCGTAGTGGCTCCGTCCCTCTTCAAGCGAGAGGAATGCCTCCTTCGGCTTCTCCTCGACTTCGGAGCGGGGCAACAGTCCCTCCTTGACAGCCATGTGCTTGTCCAACTGCTCCAGTGCATTCATGGCTTCGCTCCAGTTGCCGCTCCCAAGCGAGTAGCGGCCGAGCTGAAGCTCATTGGAACGTCCATCGGCGTAGTAGATGTCACCTCGCTTGGCGAGTGCCCAAAGGAAGAAGCGACAGCGCACCTTCTCCCGTGGCTTCTTTGAACGAGCCATTCTGTTTTACCTTTCAATCAGTGGATCTAAAGTCGACGGCGCCAATGAGGCGTCGACCAATTCACCCGTCGCGAGCTCGCGTCAGCGTTGGCTGAGGGGTGAATGGAACGGGTTGGCGAAAGAGCGGATCTCGGGATCCGGACAGCGGTCCGCTTCCCGCCCGGTTGGACGATGGGAAGTGAGCTCTCACGAACACGCCGACGCACCGTGGAAAGCGAGAGGTGGGCTTCGGCTGCGAATTCCGCCACGGTCAGTAAATCGGCGGACGTTTCAGGCGACATGGAGACTCCCCTTCTCCCGCGCACTCCGCAAAGGATGAGTAGCGGCAAGGGAAAGTCGTAAAGCGAACGTCAAGAAGGTAGAGAAATCAGGTCGCGAAGTGATTTCAGATTTCGCGAGCACTCCCAAGGAGGGGCTCGGTGTGCCAGTCGACCTGAAGCTGTGAATCGAGAAATGCCCAGTCATTCGCGATGGTCCTTGGATCCACCACAAAAAAGCTTGGCAAAAGCGTTCTTGACTGCCTCACGACGTCGAGCGAGCTGTGCCCCATATCGAGAGTAGAGCACTCGCATCAAGTGCTGGAATTGGTAGATCCTGCCGTATCGGTCGAACTGACGTTTTCCGGAAGTGTCGCGAGAAACGATTTCGAACCAGTTCTTCAGGTGTGGCGCCTGACTCCGGCTTGAGCTCAAACGCTGCTCCAAAAGTTCGCGTAGGAGATCACGATCGGGAACAGGCGAAATGTCCGTGAGGGAGAAAGTACAACTTGCGGACAGGGGAGAGCTTTGCACCTGCCGGGGACGAAAGCTGAGTTCGTTTCGTAGAGGCTCGGCTGAAATTGGACTCGACATCTGCTCGATTCGCCAATGCACTAGGAACTCATTCAGGGCTACGTTTGGCGCTCCCTCCACCTCCTCCCAGCCCGAAAATCCCGGTAGGTCCCCCAAGCAGACCGAATTCCTTACTGGCAGACTGGCCCATGATTGTGCACTGAAGAGCTCAGGGTGATTGCTGCGAACGTTGTGCAGGTCGCGAAGGAAGTCTGGATTCGTGAACAACCACCCGAGATATGTCAGCGCCGCAGGACCGGCCGGTGACAGACTTCGATCCTGCGACTGCAGCGGTGAGTCATCCAATGGCGAGCGAACGAGAGCTCTACGGTGCGCTGTAACGCCCCACCTTGCCGACAGCCACGGGTCGACGATCGGCCATCCATCGCGAAAGCCGATTGCGTATCGGCCAGCAACTTTCGACAACTCGAGCTCCGTCGAGACTGTGACGATTGCCGCCAATCGATCAGTTTGGGAGAGAATCAAGAGCAGATCAGTGGGCAGAGCGAAACAGAAGGTTCCCTCTAGATCGGGGAACTGCTGAATGTTCAGAACAGCTTCGTGCTTCAGACGGTGAAGCAGGCGATTCGAAGACGGGGCCTGAGTCAGAGGCAACGTTTTGCTCATTCTTCGGCAATACGATCGGAGAGGAGGCGACTGATTCGGAACCTTGGCCGGCAGAAGTCTCAGCCCTAATTCCAACCTCAAGTATATGTGACACGTTTGCCTTTGAAATTAAGTGCCATTCTGAAAGCAGAATCGATGTCGACCCGTTGTTAAATATTTACAACGAGATTGTAACACTTAACAACTTTCGGGTGCCTGCCACGCGACGTAAACGAATATCGCTCTTGCAGATAGGTTCCCCGGCATGTCAGCAGGAATCCCTCGTCGCGCAGTTCGCCGATGGCATGGGTGCAAGACACCCAGCCCCTCCATCCTTGGGCAAGTCGGACCGTCTCGCCTTCAAGGACACTTTGGTGCCTGACGGACGAAGGCGTCTACCCTGATCTGGGAACCTGGAATGCCTCGCCACACCTTGACGGTCCATTTCAGCTCCGACCCTGGCTGGGGCCCTCTCGCGAGGCGCAAGATGCGGATTTGGCGTGGCTACGGGACGAGTGACCTTTTTCAGTTCGCCCATGCGTGTTTGGCACCGTGGCGCTCCCTGTACTGGGCGATCGATAGCTCATGTAGGCGGAGTCGTGACGCAACTTATTTTCAGAAAGCATGTTGCGTGAGTGCACCCGACTCAACAATCGCCATCGTTGGTGGGCGGGAAGAGTGATGATTCCTGGGGTCGATTAGACGGCATTTGGTCTTTGGCCTGGCTTGTGACGTTCGGGTGGCGGGATCGGTCAGCTGAACGTTCACTTGGACGAGATACTAAGCGATCCCGACAGGACTAGGTGCCTGCAATGGAGGCCCCATGTCGCAGAATGCGAGAGCAACTTCTTGTTCTTTGAGTGCCAGAACGCAGAGACACTCTCATGGTTGCCAGAAAGTACAGCTCAACGTCCAGACTGTTGGACACCGCGTTGAAGTCGCCGTCTATTCTGAGACTGATTTGAAGAAGGCGTCAGCGGCGTCGCTATAGAACTCGATACTGATTTTTGTCCAAAGTTCGTCCGAAAGGTCATTCAGTTGTCGGCGGGCCGAGACGGGCATCAGCAATGTCGTCGCTTGCTTTTCGATCGCCACCTCGGCAATCGACACTGCATTCGGGATCAGCTCCGTAGAGCCACCAAGGTTCAGGGATCCGACAATGATGAGGCCGCCCTTCGTACTGCGTTCCAACAGTGCGGTGGCCAGCGTAACGAGCACTGGTAATCCGAGTCCCGTGCCGCTTCGGTCATTGTCGAAAGCCCGCATCTGGACATTGAACTCATGCGCTCGCGGATCGCGGTCTCCGACAAGTTTCTTGGCGAAATGATACAGGTTCTGCTCTCCAACTTTGACGCTCTCGCGAAATCCAGGAGGTGCAGGCGTATTCAAGATGCGGACACCGCCGCTGCCTGGGCCGACTGTGACTTCGATTCGATAAAGTCCGGCGCCAGCGTCCTGAGAGCCGGGACTGATCGCCCAGACTTGGCCGGGGGGTAGTGGATCGCCGTCGATGGCTTCATCACTGTGGAGTTCTGGTGTCGAGACAAATTTCTCGATGCCGTCGATGCCGAGCGTGTAACTGAAGTGCGTGTTGCGGAACTCGCTCTTGAGACAACGTTTCTGCTGCTCCTTCACGCGACGGCGCGACTCCAATGCAATCCGTACGATCTCTTCCATGTCTTCGTCGCTGATGGCAGCTGACGGATCTGGAAACAGGAGCTTTAGCAGACCGCTGATCGTCTTGTTCACAGCCTCGATGTCGCGACCGCTCAAAGCCCCACCGAAATGCACGCGTCCCTGAAGTGACGAGATACGGCTGCCCGGACGGAGCTTGTTCCAGCATTCACTGAGAAAATCGCTGACCAGTCCGAAATGATTCGTGAGTTGTTCATTGGGATTCACCTTGGGGAAGTCCCAGCCCGGCACGAACGCATGCAGCCGGTCATGAAACGCCGTGTCATCTCGCATCTCTGGCGGCAACGGGCTGAGCAGATGCCCGATCCGTTGCTGCTGCTCGATGTCGACATCGAAGTTGCCGACCATCACGATTCCGCCGTCGGCCCGAATGCTCTCCTTGCCGCGGCTGAACTCGCCCGACGCCATATAGCCCTTCATGATGTTGACGCCGTCCTTCTGATCGAAGGACACGCCCGACACTTCATCGAAGCAGACAACATCGTACTGGCAGACAAGGCCCCGCTGGCCGCTGGCGTTGTTCACAAACATTTTCGCGACAGTCGCCTTGCCGCCGCTGATGAGGTGCGAGTAGGGCGAGATCTGCTGAAAGAGGTGACTCTTGCCCGTCCCGCGAGGGCCAAGTTCCACCATGTTGAAGTTGCGCTCGACGAAAGGCACCATCCGCAGCAGGCACACCCATTGAGCGCGTTCGCTCAGCCGTTCTGGCTCCAATCCAATCGAGCGAATCAGGAACTCACGCCATTGCTGTGCGGAGAACTCCTGCCGGCCGCGAGCCAAAACATCGAGGACGTCCGACTTCGACATCTGGATCGGCCGCAGGGCGTCGACCGAAAACGGCCGGCCGTTGCGCTCCTGAGCAGCCAACGCGTCATAGCCCAGCGTGACTTCCGCGTAGAAGCCATCCGTCAGCAACCGTTCGTGTTCAGAAACCAGCTTGTCGTCGATCCGGACATCCTTGAGCGCCAGACCCGGCACTTCGGCGACGTAGCAATCGTTCTTGGCGTCGAGTTTTGCCCGCACAATGTCGATGAGTTTGACCGAACCCCGCTCGCGGGATTTCGCCTTGAAGAGTTCTTCCTCCCCCGTGCGAACAGTCCGATCCTTGAGCTGCCGCTCGACAACCTGCAGTCCCTCGGCGATCTCCCCCTCGTCCACCGTGGCGCAATAGCGGCCAAGCAGGAACTCCACCACATATGTCGGCACGGGATACTGCCGTGCGTACTTGCGGACGAGGTCTTTCCTGACCAGATAGCCGTCGAAGGCCGTGGCTCCCAGGCGGTCGAGCGTGTCGAGCTCAAGAGCCATAGTTATGATTCCTCTCCGCCGACGATGGTCGACTGCTTGCCGACGATCCGCCCGCGCTGATCGAGCACGACGATGACGGCGGCGGTTCCGACCATTTCTTCGTTTTCGACGAGCAGGGAAACCTTGCCCTCCGCTTCGGCGGCGCGTGGTCCACCAGTGACGCTGCTCGCTGGATTGGCCGCCGATGCACGAATGTCAACCTGTAGTTCGGCGACCTGCGGCTCGATTGTCAGACGGACCCTCAACCCGCGCCACTGCACGTCGCTGATGGTGGCATTGATAGCCGGGCCGTCCTCTGATGGTTCAACGAGAATGTCCGGGATCAGGCATTCCTGCAGGCTGATGCCGCCATGCGAATAGGCGTAACCTTGGGAGAATACGCAGGCGCCGGGAGCGGATGCGTACTCGGCGGCTGGATTCCACGTCCACGCGGCCGTGGGGACATTCACCTGCGATTCCCCTTTGATCCGGGCGCAGCGTGACCATTTGCTTTCCGTCAGGTAATGCGGCAACTCCCGCTTGGGTAGATCACCCGGCATCAACAGCCATCCGTGGTCGGTCACGAGCCGAATCGCTTTCCAGCCGGCGTCCAGCAGCGACAACACCCGGTCGATCAGACGATGCAATTCGTCTTCCAGCTGACCTGCGAGTTCGATCTGCATGTCGTGCCCGCGTTTGTCGATGTTGCCAAACTCCGCCCAGCCACGGACGGCGGCAGTTGAAGGTCCGTCGGCACTGTCGCTTGGCAGAAGCTCGTATCCCGCCTGCTTGAGTAGCTTCTGAAATCGCGCATGGGTCAGCTCTTCGCCCGTCGACTGAATCGACGGGGCATAGTCGTTCGGCAACCCCTGACCGGTGAGCAAACGCGCAATGGGCGACACCGCCGGCTTGGCCGTCGCCGTAACACAGGGCAACGCCGACCAGCGACGGCCGACGGTTACCTTCAATCCCCGATCGCGGAGAGACTGGGCAACCCGCTGTCCAAGATCGAAACGCAGGCCGTCGGCAAAGAGAATGCAGGAACCGCGTTCGGCCTCAATCGTGGGCTGATTCCCGAGCGTCGGCAACGGCTTCTTGGCGGTCAGTTGCTGTAGCCGCTCGGCGGCTTGCTCCAGCCATGGCAAATACATGGCCCGTGCAGCCCCTCGCACTGCCTGGCGATCCACAGTGTTGCCGGGCGCCGACAAGGCGCAGAGTGCGGCGTCATCCGCCAGATAGCCTCCCCGCTCATACAGTTCCGCCATCTCGGTAGCGGATTCACCTCCGAGGTGCGTTTCGGTGCGATCCGCCAGTTGCGCAAGCGCCCCGAGAGCCAGCGCCAGCGGCGACCGACCAAGTCGCCCCCAGACCCACTGACGACGAATTGCGTGGGCCGCTTCCAGTATGCGAATCGCGGTTCTGGCCTCGCTCGCTGTCTTATTGGCCAGTGACTCCAGTGACTGCCTCAACGACGTTTCGGCGCTGTCGTTCTCGTCCGGCCACGATTCCTTGTCGAACAGCAGTTTGCCCTTGGAGGGCTTTGAACGCGTCAGCAGGTCGGGAATCTTAGGATAGAGCGCCGGTGATTCGCAATAACGCTCCCACAGCGCCGCCCATACGTCCCCTTCGCGCATCCCCAGCGATTCGCCTGCGGCGGTCTCGCCGTCGGCTTCGGCATCGAAACCGTAGTCGTTGCGGCAGCGGTTGCGAAAAGCGTGCCACCTCCCTGCCTCCTGGAACCGCTTCTGCACCTCAGTCGGCGAATTCATCCACGACAGCAGATCGCGTGGCTGATCGCCGATGATCAGACGATCGAAGTCCTCCGCTTCCAGTCGTTTGCCCCGCAGCGGCGACAGTGGCGATTCGGCGAGCACGGCCAGACTGGCATCAATGGACCGGCGAGTGGCGGCATCGCGCGACACATCGAGCCCAAGCCCCTGATCGGAAACCAGAAACGCCTCAATTGTCCAATCGCGACCGTTGTGTTGTGTCCAGACCACGCCGCGATACTGCAATTCGACCAGCGGCCGGAGTTCGACGGGACACTCATCGCCGGCTCGCAAATCTTGCCGGCTGACTTCGGGCAGGTAGATCACCGGCGCGAAGTCCGGCGGGAGCTCGACGTCGTTGATGGTGCGGGAAATCACGCACTTGAGCCAGATCGCCGGTCCGGTCCGCGTCGACGGATCGTAGGCCCCCAGCGTCAAGAGCTGCGGCAATCGTTCGCGCAGCAGCGGGATTAGTGGACGCCATTCGCCGCGCGGATCGGACCAGAGAACCGCTGCCGGCCGCTCATCGACACCGGGCTGATGCCGCGCGGCGGCCTCCAGCGACCGGAGCATCGCTTCCAACATCGTTTGCGATAACTTCGTTCGTTCGGCTGCAGTCGACGCTTTCATCCGAGCAGCCTCCCCATCAAGGCACCGCCCCGAAACACTGAGGCAAGCTCTTGAAGTGATGGTTCTCGTCCACCGAAGTGGTCTGAGACTGCGGCTTCTATTGCAGTCATTGAACGTGCAAAGTAGTCGTCGGCCTTCTCATCCAGCTTGTCTTTCGCTGCCGAAAAGCGATTGTGGTCAAGCTGGTTCTGCCGCAAGCCCAGGTCCTCAAGCAGGTATTTTCCCATGAGCATCGCGGCAAAAAATGAACAGTACGCAATGCACACCGGCGATCCCGCAGGAGGTCGACGCCGCTTTCCCTCGGCTACTCGAACGATCAGAGTCGCGATGACAGCCTGTGTGCCAGTCAATGACGCGGTGAAAATTCGGTCATACAGCTTGTCGAAATGGTCACGGCCGTGGTACTTCGCCGAGTACGGCCTCTTCCGCCAGACTGCAAGAATTGCTTCTGCTGCTTTCGCGCTGCTGATGCTCGTTCGTCGGCGAAGTGAGTCATCGCTGCGATGCCGATGATAGGTGAATCCCAGCTGAGCAACTGCGGCTTCAAGGGACCGTTGCTTGTCATCATTCGATCGCAAGTCGCGCAGATCGACGGGGTTCTGGCTGTTGGTCGCGTAAGTTATGTTGCGAACCATCCCCTGCGCGTTGTCTGGGAGTTCGTAAATGCGCACCATGACTGATGCTCGGCCGATGTCTTGCGGCAGTGTGCCCATCTTCGACAGAGTGTCCTGAATTGTCTTGCACGTCTGGCCACCATTGATGATCTGGAGTCCGTCGATCTGAACCGTAAAGTCCCTTGACTGCGAAGCGCCCGAGTGGGCGAATTTTGTGCAGACGATTGTGATGCCGTTGTTATAGAAATAGAAATTCGGCCGGTCAGCATTGTCATTCAGGGTCTGCGCAATCCCTTGATTCACTCGATTGCCTTGCAGGCCGAGAAACCTCCGGATGTTGCGTTCCAGAAGGCGATCGCCGTGGCGGTTGAACAGTGCAGCGATCTCTGAGACCGTCACTCGCCCGACCATTACTCGACAAAAGTCGAAGGCCTCGATGACTGCCTCGCCAACAAGCGAGATTCGCTCGTTGACGGGCTTCTGTGCCTGTTGAATCGCGAAGAGAGTGTCATGGTTGACATGCTCCCAAGAAACAAATGCGCTCAGATCAGGAGCTTCGTTGTCGATGGCCGACTGCGCGGCAGCGCTCCAGATCTTTCCATTGTTGCAGAGCAGAACTCTCAGCTTCGGATTGTTCTCGTCTCGAACCATAGACCGCACCTCTTCGATTTTCGGTGCGAGCAACGCGTTGGCAGGGATATTTGACTGCCAGTTGAATAAGTGCCTCACGGTCGGAAGGACGCGCAACACTCCTTCAACTTCAGGGAACATATCACCGGATGCGTTCTGGAGATCGTTCTTGTATTTGCCCTGAGCTATAGTGACAGTGAACTCGCCTTCCTCAACTTCTCCAATGTGAATCGCGTCGATACCAAAGTCGTCGTATCCATCAGTAAGGCATTCGATCACCTCCTCATCCGTGAGATCCAGGACAGTCTTCATGACGTTGAATACGAAAGCAGCCGAGCGCAGTTTCGTCTCGTCGCCTTGTTGCAGGTTCAAGCGGTCCATGAGGATGTCCTTGAAGTCCTCGGCTACCTTGCGGACACGCTGATCGAGAATGTCGACAATCATGCTCATGGCTACTTCCCCTTCGCGGCTTTGCGGGCGGCTTGCTTGAAAGCGGTCGTGTAGTGGCAGTCGTTCCAGCGGTCGCCGGTGAAGGGGTCGTCGCCGGCGAAGTTCTCTGAGCCGTCCCAGTTCCAGAACCACGGGAATTCGTCGCGGGGTCGCTTGGGCTCCTTGCCGCGGTCTTTGTTCCAGTTGACCTTTGGTCCCCAGCGCAGGATGCCGGCCCCTTTCCGGCCGCCGGGGATGTCGTGGGCGAGGAAAGGGCGGATGTTGATCCGCACGCCGTCGTTGATGTCGGGATTCCAAACGATCGGTTGTTCGTGGAGCGGCTTCCAGCGGACGAAGAGGTCGAACGGCGGTTCGCCGGCCAGGATAGCGATCAGGCGTTCCTGCAGGGTCCGAGCGGCGGCGAGCCGGCCATCGGCACCGGCCTCGCCGCGCTTGACGTCCACTTCCTGCCGGCTGATCCATTCCCCGAGATAGGCGTACGTCAGGTTCTCCAGCAGCTTGTGCCCGTGCGGTCCGGCCAGCTTGTGGTAATTGACGAGTGCGTGAAAGCCGTCCGCCTTCCGGCCGTCCCAGATATGCCAGACGAAGGGCGTCTGGTGGAACAGTTCACAGTGTTGCTGAAAGAACTCGTTCCGCAGCCAGTCATCGAGCTTGTGCGGCGGCTTGATGCCGCACGCCTCCAAGAGCCGCGACAGTCGGACAGCGGCAGTCTCTTCTCCCCGCACGGGGGGAATGCAGACAACTCCATCAGTGTCGGCGAATGGCAGAAGCTCTTCGCAACGGCGAACAAGATCCCGAGCCCGATCGCTCAGTCGAATTGAGGAATCAAGCTCGGTAGGCCAGCGGTAACCGAGAAGCCGCGCAATGGCTACATGCACTGGTGACGTCGACGAATCAGGTCGACCGTGAAAGAGCCATTGAGTCGGATCGTCGCTCTCAGGTTCCGGTAGACCGTTGGGAAACTGCATCGTCGCCATTGAATTCCACGCATCGCGGTCAAATGGAACCTTCGCCAGTGTCGCACTTGTGACGTTAAGCTTTGGATCGATACGCCGTACGTCATCCTGAAACTGAGTCGAAGAGCAATAGGTCCAGATTGCTGGTAGATCTTCGCTCCGGTGCGGCACGATGACTGCACCGTTCATGTCGAAAATTTCCCCCAGATAATGAGTTACTCGAAGTGTCGACATCTGAGCTATATGCACACCTCGCTTATTGAACGCAGCTTGCCCTTGGATTCGCGCCGCCGGACTGACGCCAAGCTCTCCTTTGCCACGCTCCCATCTCAAGAGGGATTGAGAGCCACCAAAAGAACATTCAACTTGAGGTGGAGAGCGAAACCACTCCCAGTCCTTGGATCGGTGGGAGAACTCCCAGAAGTACGAAACGAATCGTGGATTGTCCCCGCTTGTTGTTCCTTGGAGCGAATCCGCATGCCGGTTCAGGGGTGGCGACTTTGAAGGTGCATCAAACGTGATCCGTTTATCTGGATTGCTGGACTGCAAAGCTTGCCTGACGATGGAGACCGGAGAATCCGGTGATCCCCTCAAACACGCTGCCTTTTCAACCGCGCCGGAACATTCCGACGCATCGATGCCTGCCAAGGCATGTAATTCAGTTGCGTTCGTTGACGTGATGCAAACGAGCGCAACATTCACAACCTGACCAGTGATCGTCTCGAACGCACCAGGGCCGAGCCTCGCGACAAAGTCGATTTGCGAGGACTCCAGCAAAAGCTCACGAAGAGAATCGTATGATGTGAGGAAAAGCCAGTTCTGGGGGGTTACCAATCCGGCCGAAGCGTTGGGCTCGCTGAATTCACGGCAGCGCAGGAGAAAAGCGGTTGCTAGGTCCGCCTTACCTACGCTGAAGTAGGTTGAAATGTACTCCTGTAGAATCTCGCTTTGCTTTCCCCGGCCGAGATAAGGAACGTTTGTGAGTACGACGTGATATCGCCGGCCGAGTAATTCCGCGGCTCTGGCCATACCTTGAGCAGCGATACCCAGCTCATGTTGCTCAGGCGATGTCGATGGATCGAGGGCGATAACTGTTTCCAGCGACTTGAACAGCCGCTCCAACTCGGCCGGCTTGAGTGTGTTGCTGCCTAGGAACCGGTTCGGATTGATCAGGCTCCCCAGCGTCGACGCGTGACTGAACATGTCGTAGAGCTGGCCGAAGTAGAATCGCAGGTTCGTCGGCCCGTCCGATTCCAGCGTCTGCATCCAGGTCTCGCGCGGCACGCCAATCGACAAGCCCGTGCAGGCGAAATTCCGCATGGCCGGCAACGGCCGCGGCCCCGTCATCTTCCAGGCGGCGACCGCCACGTTGAACGCCGCGATCTGCGTGCAGCGTGCGTCGATCTCCAGACCGAACAGATTATCCCGGATCACGGCATCGACGGCGTCAGCGACGGACAAGCCTTCTTCCCGCATCCGCAGCCGGACGAGCAGCTCGAACGCCGCCACCAGAAAGTGCCCCGATCCGCAGCACGGATCTAACACCTTGAGTTCGGACGTCCGTTTGGGCCAACCCTCGAACGTCCCGCCCATCGGCCGCCAGCGGCTGTCCTCATCCGTTTCGCCGGCCGGCTCCCCCGCCTCGTTCACACGCACGAATCGCAAATACTCGAACTCATAACCGCCGGCTTCGCTGAGCCGCAGCGCATCTCGCAGCGCCGTCTCGCTCGCTGCCGTGCGGGACAGTTCCGGCCGCTGCGCCAGCACCTTCCCTGCGTGCCACGCCCCCAGCGTGTTGTGCAGCAGGAACAGCACCATGTAGTGCTCGGTGAAGAGCTGCGTCACCGCCGAGATCGTCTCTCCGGTGATCTTCTCTCCTTCCGAGTTGACCCGTTCCTTCTCAGCGCTCTGCCAGAATTGATAGACCCAGCCCAGGCTGTCGTCCGCCTGAAACGCTTCTGAGGGCAGGCCGTCCAGAATCGCATCCAGTTGCAGCCGCGTCTCGCGCGGTAGCATCACCTGGAGCAGCGGATCATCGGCGCGAAAGATCGCCGGCAACGCCTTCTGCGCGAATCGTCCCGCAAGTTCCCAGCGGTCGATCCCCTCTTCGCGTGCCAGTTCCTCGACATCCTCCAGCGTCACCGTCACCTGCGATTCGGGTTCGACCAGCAGACTGTTCTCCGCCAGAAATCTCGCAAAGATCATCCGGTGCCAGTGCTCGTAAGCGCACTCCTGCACCAGCCGGTCGATGGCCTGCGCCCCCGACTGCGAATTGCGGCGGTCGCCGATCTGCTTGGAGTGGGCGCGAAGATGGTTCCGCAGCGCAATCTGAGCTTCGCTAGTGACGTGCGCTCCCCGCTTGCCTTCGTGGACCGTCAGCGCTTCCAGCGCCGACCGCGAGCCCTCGACCGCGACTTCGCGCGCTCGGACGATGGCCCGTTCCAGGTCACGACGCAGGTTGCTGGGGAGTGCTGCCATCGGTGTCCTCTCACTGAATCACAATCGGACCATCCTTGAGCTTCGTCAGCAGTTGATTGGCCTGCTGGTCGAGCCAGCCCCGCACGTCGTCCTCGGTTTTGAGCGTGCCGCTGGTCAGCCGCACCGTCTGCACCTTCGGCTCCAGCAGCCTCGCCGCCGCCGCCAGCGCCTGACCGAACCGCCCCGACAGGGCGTCGGTCTTATCGCGCCACGCCGGAAGCGGCGTGCGGTCAAGCGTGCCGAGCAACTCCTCATCGGTCTCCACAGCCGCCTGCGGCACTTCCGTCAGTCCGAACTGCTGCGCCAGTCCCTGCCGCTGCGGATCGCTGAGCACCTTCCAGACGTTGGCTGACTCCAGCCGCTTGTGCTCCTCGGCGTGACGCTCACGAAACTGATCGCAGGCCGTCTTGACGGCCGTGCGGAGCGTCCCCGCTCCCTTCTTTAGCAACGGCGTAACGTGGTCGGTCCCATCGAGCAGGAGCCGGTTGGTGTGAACGCCGCCGGCCGCCGTGTCGATGTCGGCGAAGCCATCGGTCCCCTGACCGTGCTTGAGAAGCCGCTGCAGCTTCTGCCAGAGGGGCAACCGCTTCTGAGCGACCTCAGCCGTCTCCCGCCACGTCTTGGCCTGCACCTTCAGCGTGTCGTGACGCGTCAAGATCGCCTGCAACCGCTCATTGCCGGCCAAACTGCGGAGATCGAGGATGTGTGTCGTCTTCGGACACTCGGGCAACGGCGCCGCGCCGCCCGCACCGCCCGCCAACCGCACCATCAGTTCGAGAAACTCGGTCGACTTCGCCGACAGGTCGTCGCTGGCCTTGGCGGTGAGACCCGCTTCCTGAAACAGCCCCCGCAGCTTGATCTTGTCCTTGGCTGAGAGTGTGACCGTCTCGACGCGGAACTTGGTCTTGGTGATCTTCCCCTGATCTAGCTGCGCGGCCGCCGTGGGGCCGGCGATGGCATGGGTCGCGGTCAGATGTCCCGTGGCGACGAGACCGATCAAGGCGCCGTCGATCGTATCGACCGGCCAGCCGTAAGGACTGTCCTCAAACGTCTGGCGGATCGCTTTGCCATCCATCTCGGAGCCGATGACCCGCAGTAGTTCGCGGCAGACGGGATGCTGCTCAGTCGATCCCGACCAATCCACCGCCTCCAGCGGCGCATCCGAGCCGCCGCGGGCGCGAGTAATCACCACCGGCCAGTTCTTGTGGTCGGCGCTCTTGAACTGCGGGAAGAGCCGATCCAGCGCGGCATCCGCCGCCCCACGGGCCTTGTCCCCCAGCGCGAGTTCAAACTGCTCGGTGCCGCCCCCTTTGAAGACCTTCGCCACCTCGACGATGGAGCGGATGAGTTCGTCACGACTTCGCTCGGCATCGGTCTGCCGGCTCTGCATGGCATTGCGAGCTTCTTCCCCTTCGGGGGTGCTGGGGAGCCCCTTGAAGTCGATCGTGCCGCGGGCCGCTTCTGCCCGAATGATCTGCTTCTGCAAATCAGGAGCGCTCGACTTCTCGATATAGACGAACACGATCGGGCTGTCGGTGCCTGCCGCCCTGGCCGCATCCAGCACGGCCTTCTGGTTACAGCTCCAGCCGTCCCGAATCCAGACCGGAATCTCGTGTCCGTCCGTTGCCGGCGGGTCTTCGCCGAAATGAATCGCCAGCTTGCGGGGCACCTTGCTTTCCCCGTGCTGGAGTTTGATTCCTTTGACGGCCGCGAGCGCCACATCCCGGATCAGCGCCTCGCGCTTGTGATGAATCTCCGTCTCGCCCTGGTTCTGATAGCGGGTGATGCGGTTCCGGAACTCCTTGTCCCACTCGGCATACTCCTTCGTTTGCAAGTTGTATTCGTCGTGGTCCTTGAGCAGCACGCCTGTCTCTTCCAGATGCGTGAGCAGCCGCGGGATCTCCTTGCGCATTCGCGCCCCGTCATTGTGGAGGTCGCTGACCATGAGGTCGGCCAGCATCTCTGGCGTCGCCCGCAGCCCCTTGTCGGCGCTGGCTTCGCGCGGGAGCTTGCGGATCAGGAAGATCAGGCCGCACAGCCGTTTGGCGAGCCGCCCGTCCGGGGTGCCGTCATCCAGCCGGCGGATCGTCTCATCCAGTTCCTTAAGCAATACGCCCTGCTGCAATAGCCCCGGCTGCAACTGCTCGAAAATGTAATCGGCCGGCACGACCGTGCGGAGCGGAGACTGCGCCAGTTCGCGGAGCGCATCATGGATGATCCGCAACTGCGTGCGGAGCATGCCGCTGGTTCCCGCCGGATCAACCGCCCGAAAGCACTCTTCCCAAAACCGCCGGCGGACCGGCAGGATCGGATAGTCGTCGACAAGGATCGTTTCATCCTCAGAACGGGACGACAGCTTCGTGCCCTTCAGTTGCCGTTTGATCTCTCCGTCGTGAACCGCGAGTTCGGTTCGGATGGCGGCGACATGCTCGGGCTTCTTCGCGAGCAGCACTCGCCGCGTCACGGTTTCGACGTCGGCGTCCGAGAGTTCCACTGGAATCGTGAACCGGTCACGAAGCTTGCCGAACTGCGCCGTCTGCGCGCCCAGAGCGTTCTGACCGGCGCCCACCAGCAGTAGTCGGCAATCGAGCTGCTTCGACAGCGCCTCGGCGACTTCCACTACTTTCGTGGCCCGGTCGGAATCGTCGCTGATGTAGAGCTGCACTTCGTCCAGCACCAGCATCGTCGCCGGCAGATCGCCACTCTGCGACAGGACTTCCCGCACCAGTTGGATGAACTCGCTGGTGTCGATGTCGGTCGGTTGCTTGAACTCTTGCTTGAGCGTCTCGCGGGCTGATTTGCGATCCCCGTAGCCGGCGTCGACGCCGATCAGGGCATCGTGCAGCACGGGGCTGACATACAAATTGTTGAGTTCCCGCTGGAACGCCTTGCCGGCCGCTTCCACGCGCTGCTGCACCTGCTCCAGGAAGCCATTGTTCCGCAGATACAAACAAAATCGGGCTTGCGCGTAAGTCGTGGGGAGGCCCATCGACCGCAAGATGATGCCCAGCACCGTCAGCCGCACGCTGTCGCTGCCGCCAGCGGGTAGCGTACCGGACGCAGCGTGCAAACCACCGAACCGTCGCCCCTGCGTATCCAGCTCCCGCAGGGCCTCGGCCACATCCTGCGGCAGGTCTGGCACCAAGGTGCGGGCCGTGTCGCCAAACTCGGGGAACGGGGTGTTGGCCCACAGGTGGCACAGCATCTTCAGGAGGTGCGACTTTCCGCTGCCGTAAAACCCGCTGACCCAGGCCGCGGGCTGGCTCGTGCCACCGATCTGCGCGAGAAACGACTCCAGAATCCGCCGCATGCCGTCGGCGTACTGCCCCTCGCAGACAAAGTTCGCGAGTTCTTCGCGGAGCGTGAGGAGTTCCTTCTCGGTGAGTCCGTCGGCGATGCGAGCCTGACCATTGTTCATCAGGCGCGTCGTGGCCGGATCGCGCGTGAACAAGTCCCGATTGAGCAGTGCGGACATCAGCGGTCCTCCCCTTCGTGCAGCGTGATCGGCACCGCGAGGTAGTTCCAGCCGTCGCGCGCGTCGAGCAGGCGGTAGTTGTTCTGGTCAAAGTCTCCCGGAAAGAAGAGCACTAAACGCCCCCGAATCTCTCCTTCCACATGCCTGAGCACTTCCGAGATTCGGGTGAAGCCATACAAGGCGGCCGCTCCGAAGACTCCCACGACGGTGTCTTCGTCAACGTCGTCGGCGATGAGTGCGTTCCGCAATTCTGCTGCGGCGTACTCCACGAACTCTGCCTGGAGCTTGAGGCTGAGGTCTTCGGGTGACTCGAAGTAGGCCTCGCGGTATTCGTCCTGCGCCATCCAGCGCGGGAAGACATCCGTCAGGTCCACTTCCCGCCAGACGTGTCCAGCATCGCGAGTCCGCATCTCAAATTCGCGGCGCTTCGCCCGGAGCCTGCGCTCATCGGACTTGTCGTAGACGACGAAGATCGCCTTCTGCGCACCAGCCAGATTGCGTGGCCACGGCGCTGAGACATGCCGTTCGTACTTGTCGGCGAGTTGCTCAATGCGTCCCATGAGTCTCCCTCAATTCCTCGATGGTGAGGAGCGGTGCAAAGCCAAACTCCACCACGTCTCCAGCCTGTTTGAGATCGAGCAGGCCCAGTCGCTTGGCATCCTTCGCCAGTTGGATGAGGGCCTCGGGCGAACTGTCAAGCAAGCGCGCCCACGACGTGCGAAGCAAGGCCGCGCCACGAACCTCTTCGAGATAACCGAGCAGCAGCGCGAAAGCCGTGACGGCAGGCGTAGGCGACGCGCGCTGGCGCAGCTTGCGCATCCGACCGGCGAGATGCCCTGACTGTGTCCAGGACGACGACGCATTGCGGACGACCTTGTCGATCGAGTCGGCGTTGAGACGGTCGCTCGCGCCGCCCTGCACGGCCTGCACCATCGCCTGACGCGACAATTCGGTTCCGATCGGCAGCGCGATGATGACCGGCAGGGTAAGGCGCAGCAACGGATCGCGGGCAAGACCACACAGAAGTGCCAGTAGCGGCCGGCCGGTTTCGTCGCTCCCCCACAGTCGCCGCAGGACTCGAAACAGTGGGACGGCCGGATCAAGGGCGTAAAGTTCGCTCAATCGCTGGACCGTGTGCCGGCGCGTTGCGACCGTGCGCTTGTCGGTGACGTTTCCTTCCGTGATGGCCTGGACATAATCATCACGGGACGCGGTCGCTGGGATCACTGCCAGGAGCAGCTGTAGCTCTTCCAGCATGAGTGTTCTGCTGGTGTGCGTACCCTTCGAGCCATACCGGAGACCAAATGGTTCTGCGGAACGTCTGGTGTCGGAATGTGGCGTCGATTTCACAGTCACGAGATCATACCAACTCGCCGGCAAATTTGCCGGCGAGAATCGCTACCTCTAGAACGCCTTTCGCGGCATGCTGCAAGTTCATTACAAAAAATGACTTACAACTCATCATTCTACTGAGGCGCTGCCGCCGATGAACGGAGGAGCTTGCAAAATGGACGACATGAAGGGCGTGGAGCCTGTCGGCCAGGCGGCTCTTGATGAAGTCTGTCTGGCCGAACAGGCCGATGCGACTCGGCCGAGATCGACGCCGCCATTCGGACCGGCCCGACCGAAACAGCCACCCGGCCCAAGCGAGCGTTCCTAGCAACCTGCCTGTGGCAGACCCAGGTGAGCAAAGCACGGATCTCGCCGCCGCCTACGCCTCCCAGACGGCGTGCAAACGTACCACGCACGCATGCGCTATTGACCGATAGGCTTGAAACGCTTTCGATCATCGAACCACTTCTCGGAGAACCCGACCGCATAACTTCCGCCGCCCCTGGTGTACTCCGGAAACTGGACGGAGCAGTTCCATCGGAACATTTCCAACGGCATTCCCGGTCGCCACCGCAAACACGTCCGCCTGGTGGGTCGTCATCCACTCGACGAGCGTCGCCCAGGCTTCGTGGGCCGAGTCGCCTCGAGCACAGACGCCAGCCTTACGATATAGGTCGAGACTTCGTCAAGCAGCAAGATCGCTGGTGCCATCGCCTCAAGCCGGAGCAGGGAATCCTTGAGCTCCTTCTCGGGAGCCACAGCACCGTTGCCGAGGCGACACCAATCCAGAGAGTACACCAGGCGTTCCAACTCGTTGCCAAGGGCCATTCCGAAGGCCGTCTTGCCACAGCCCGTCGGGCCGAGCAGAAACAGTCCACGGGAGGCGGCCGGAAAACCGTACGGCAGGACCTTCCGGCAATGCTCGTTCAGGTAGGACATCCCGTAGATGGTGTTGAGCGTGTCCGTGCTCACCTGTCGGCGGAGGAGAGTGTGGCGCTCGAAGAGTTCGGCTCTTGCGAGCCAGAATCGCCGAGAGATGATCGGGGACCTTGGTGTGCCGGACCTGATGGACGACATTCCGTATTTCGAGTGAGGTTAGGCCGGCCAACGCCTCGAGGAGTTCGATCTCCTGACACGGGCGTCGATGCTTCCGAGAAGGGGCTCGGCAATCTCCCGGATCTCTTCAGCGGCCGGCAATCCCGGCTCGACGAACCGGAAGTGGGACTCGAGTTCCTGAGGCAGAGGAATACGCGGGGCGGCGATCACGATCGTCGTTGGGGTCGCCCGGGCGTTGCTGATCGCATTCAGCAGCGCCTGCACGACCTCGATTCGGCTCAGATACCAGTGGTAGTTATGGAGGAGCAAGACCGTCGGCTGGCCGCCGATGCGGTGCTGGTTTCCCAGTCCCGCGGCGGCGACTGGGTCTCCGATACACGGATGGGGAGGGTTGGGCATAGCCACTCCTCGGACGAGATCCCAGGCGACGAATGTCAGCGACATTTCCTGGGCGAGGAGCTGGAGCTCGAGTTGAGCCCCGATCGAGTCGGTCGTGTCGATCCAGAGCGCGGGGAGCCGGGTTTGGATCGAATCCTTCAGTTGCTTGTTCAATGACATGCGAGTTTCCTGAGAGGCGCCGGGGTCGGCGCATAGAAAAAGCCCGCCGGACGAACTGTCCGGCGGGCCGTGAGAATCTGGTTGTTGCGCTTTACAAGTTGGGGGATTGGCTCACTTCAAGTTCGAGAGAACGATGGACAGTTGCCAGTTCGGGAGACGCGAATCGATTCCCTCCTCAAGCAGGAGAAACACGGCCCCTCGCTCCACGCTGGCCTCAGCAAGATTGAGGAGACGGTGGATCTCTCTTCCGACGGCCGGGGCCGTCATCCCAACGACGAAATCGACATGCTCCTGTCGCAGATCGTGCATCGCCTCATCGATCGTTGCTGTTCGAACGAGTGTGACATCGCCTTGGTAGCGCTGTTTCAGTCGCCGAAGGTAGTCAGGATCTGAGAACCTTCTCGACTGGCCTCCTCGAATCGAACGAGGCCATTCGACGATCAAGACGGACAATCGTCCTCCTAATCGCGCAACAATTGGTCGGAGTTCGCTTTGAAGCATTGGAATCCTCGATTGGAGACTTGCCGCAATGTGAAATCGGTACTGCGGCATGTGAGTGTGAAAATGACCGATGGGGCGAGATGGAAGTAGGAAGTCTTTCCGCGAAGTTTCTTCCTAGTCAGCGGCGTTCGGCTTCGAGCGCTCTTCTAGCGAAGACTTGTCTCGTTGCTCGTCCCGACGTGTACGCGGCGTCTCTTCCTCTATCGCCCGAAGGGCCACCGCAAAGACGATCGACCAGAATCGCTTCCAGTCCGCCGTCGCCTGCGACCTCGCCTTGTCTGCTGTTTCGTCAATCATCTCTCTCCCAAAATGAAACCGACCTCGTTCGGGAGCGAACGAGGTCGGCGAGTTGAACTGGATGAAACACGACCGCATTACGCGGCGTCGGATCCTTCCTCCGGTGGAGGACAAGGATCGAATCGATACCGACGGTGTTTGTGCCGACGGCAGCGCCAGCCTTTCTCTGGCGGAGACGCGATTCGTTGATAGGGATTCGTCACGCCGGACTCGCACATCCGTCGATAGAGCCGACGCGCCAACATCGCCGTGGGCGAGCGAAACGCCCAGCCGCTCTGCAAGCTCGATGACTTTCTCGTTTCGTGATTCGGCAGCCCCGAACGTCTCCGCGTATCGCACATATGCTGGAGTGTCGAACAGATCCGCGGTCACGATCTCACGAAGATCATCTACCATCGCGGAGGAGCCAGTAAGCGCCCCCATGGCGGCTGATACGTCAAGCTCCACCTCGGCCTGAAGCTTGACGGCCCCTCCATTGCACAACAGGACCGGGAAGATTGTCACTCTCGGTAGGATTCGGCACAGAAGTCGATTCGTCTCGTCGTTCTGGTCGACGACAAGCTGCATCGCCTTCTCGATCAAGCCCACAAGGTCGCCGTGAGCCGGAATGGGGACGGCACTGCACTGCTGCTTTTCCAGTTGCTGTAACTGAAATTCGCAGTGTGCAAGTTCCAATTGACTCGCTTCGAGTTCCGCAACCAAGGAACGGAGGTTACCTCCAACCCTGATCGCCTCCGTGAAATTCGAAGCCTCGTTCCGGAGCCGCAGACACCTCTTCTGGAGCGCCTCCTTCTGCTCGGAGAGATTGTCGTTCCGGCGTGCCTCTTCCAGGCGGAGGCGAACGAGGGATTCGAAATCCGGCATCTGCTGAATGCGGCGCAGGACAGCGTCCAGTACCCATTTCTGGGTCTTGTCAATCTGGAAGTTCATCCCGTTCCAGCATTAATGCTCCAATGCTCCCGAGCAACAGGCAACTCGTTCCGGACTGGTTCCCGCTCCCCAAATGGGCCACCCGCAGATCCCACACCGGGCATGCTGCAGCGGCCAGAGCGTCCTCTTGGTCGGAAGACCGGCCCGGCTGCGACGAGTCCCGTTCCGCGGCAGCCCGACATTTTTGTTGCACTCTCTGAGGAGCCCCATCACATAGTCGAAATACGCAGGGGCAACGTAGGCCAAGTGAGGAATGAGTCGAATCTGCCACTCACTCTGGTCCACCTTCTCAGCGTGTCGCCGCCCGGTCTTGTTCTTTCGTACCGAGACGACTCGCCCCCGCTCGCGAACACCTTTCAGCATCGGGTCCTCAAGGAACGCTGCACCGAGTTCACGGTCCAGCGTTTGTTCCGGCAAGACGGTCCGGTCGGAATTCCATTGTCTTTGAGCCAGTCGGTGATCTCGGCGAATGTCGCTCCATCTTCAAGACGACGGAAGGCCTCGGGAATGATCGGTTCCAGCATCGGGTCTTTGCGAAGGTCCGCGTCGGTCTTCGCGGTTTTCCAGCCAAGGTACCCCCAGCAGGGCTTCTGAAGCGCCCCTCCTTGATTGAAGCGATCCTGTTGCAAGCGACGGATCCGCTTTGCGGTGTCCCGGTTGTACTGCTCTTGGCGAACCGCGGCGAAGAATGCGCTGAGCCGCCAATTCTCGTCCGCCAAGTCCACATGGTCGTTAATCGCGATCAAACGAGTGCCAGCGTCTTCGCAGGCCTCGCAGATATCCATCGCCCGCATCCGGCGGCAAATTCGCCCGATGTCTTCCGCCACGACGACGTCGTAATCGCCGGAGTCGATCTTGTCCTCTAGTTCCCGAAGAGCTTTGCGGTCGAGATGCTCGCCACTTCCCCGATCTTGAATCGTCGTCACGTCGAACTTGCACGAGTAGATCCCCTTGAGATGATTGAGGCACTAAGCCTTTTGGTCCTCCAGGCTCCTTTGATCTTGCCGATCGGTCGAAATTCGGGTGACGATAATCACCTTGAGACGCGATGGATCGCGCCCCCATTTGGCTTGGAGATCAAATCTGGGCATCGGACACTTCCTTTCGGAAGGGCCGGCCGGCGATTGGCACAGTGTGCCAATCGTTGTGATAGTCCGTGCTGTCGGATGACCAAAGGTGATCACCCGAGCCTCGATTGCAAGTTTTGGCTAAGTCGCAACTTGCGTCATTTCACGAGCAAATTGCCTAGCGGCGCCGAAAGGGCGAATTAGAGTCCCTGTCTCTCCGCTTCTTCTGTCCGTCGACTGACGGACTTCCCAGCCGTCGGTGGATCGCTGCGTCCGCCGGGCGGCGAGGTCAACGGACGTGCCGGGCCTCGTCCTCACGGCTTGTGAAGGCGATCGGCTGAGCGATCCCGGGGACGACATCGCGACTGAATCCGGCCACGGCAGGCTTTCCTGCCGACCCGGCTCCCGCCTTAGAATCGCCCGCCGCAGGTAGGCGATCCGGCGTGGAGCAGTACTGATGCCCGAATGCGTGATCCGAGTCGAGAGCCTGTTCAAGACGTACCGGGAGGGGCTCTTGTCCCGCAAGACGGTGGCGGCCTTGCGCGGCATCGATCTGGCGGTGCCGAAGGGGAGCATCTTCGGGCTGCTCGGCCCGAACGGCGCGGGGAAGACGACGCTCATCAAGGTGTTGCTCGGCCTCGTCCGCCGCTCGTCCGGAAACGGCGAACTCCTCGGCCGACCGCTGGGGGATCGCCGGGGCCGCCGGCTCGTCGGGTACCTGCCGGAGCATCACCGTTTCCCGCGGCACCTGACCGGCCATTCCGCGATGCTCTATTACGGCGGCCTCAGCAACCTGTCGCGCCGTGAGATCCGGGCGAAGCAGGCCCAACTGCTGGAGCGGGTCGGGCTGGCGGCCTGGGGCTCGACCGCTGTGAGCAAGTACTCCAAAGGGATGCAGCAGCGGCTGGGAATTGCCCAGGCCCTGCTTCATCGCCCCGAACTCCTGATTCTCGATGAGCCCACGGATGGAGTCGATCCCGTCGGCCGGGCCGACATCCGGAAGCTGCTGAAGGAACTGCAGGCCGAGGGGACGACAATCTTTCTCAACAGCCATCAGTTGCAGGAAATCGAGCTGGTCTGCGATCGGGCGGCGATTCTCTCGCGCGGTCAGGTGCAGCGGCTCGGAACGATGGACGAGATCACGCAGCATCCGAAGACGCAGATGCAGTTCGTCCTGCGCGGCACCCCGGAGGAGCTGAGGGCGGCTCTCGCCAACGTCGCCACCGAGCATTGGCAGCCGGGGGAAGACGGAACGACCATCGTGACCGTGGCCGCTCCGGATCAGCGGGCTGTTCATCACTCTCTCGACCGGTTGCGGCAGCATCAGGTCGACATCCTGGAGATGCGACGGATGCGGAACTCCCTCGAGCAGGCGTTCCTCGAGATCATCACCACCGACGCCGAGCCCGCCGACGACAAACGGGCCTGAGGGTTTGCGGTCGGTCCGTCGGTCCTCCAGTGGTGATCAGCTGATGCGTGCCTATCTCACAGTGATTCGCGATTCGTTCCACGAGGCGTTCGCGTCGCGCGTTCTGTACCTGTTGCTCCTGGCCATGACCCTGGTTCTGGCGGCGATGGCGCCGCTGGGATACCGGGAGCAGCGGATCCTGGCGTTCCAGCCCCGCGACATCTACGACTGGCCGATCTTCCTCAAGGAACTGCAGCGGCAGGCTCAGGGGGACGCTCGCTCCCCCGGCAAGCGGATCGCCGACCTCGCGGGAAAGCCGCTCGCGACACTCCTGTCGGATCCGGCGGCCACCAGGGACCTGACCCCGGCGAAGGTGAACGAGGTCGTCGAAGGACTCAATTCCCTGCTTTCGAAGAGCTCTCTCTATGACGCCGATGCGTGGCAAAGCATCCGACTGCGCGACACGACGAAGGAGCTGCTCGACAGAGGCCCGGCCGAGCTCGAAGCGGATGATCTCAACTATCTGAACCGGCTGCTGCTGCGTGACGCCTTCCCCGCGCATCTGGGGACCATCGGCGACAAGCAGCTGCACATGACCTACGCCTGGTGGACCGTTCCGGAGCCAGTTCCCGGCGGGCTGATGTGGTTTCCGCAGGTCGTCCGGATCGCCTTGGCGGCGTTCATGAACCTGTTTGTCGGAACCGTCGCGGTCTTCGTGGCGGTCCTGGTCACCGCCCCGATCATTCCCCGGACGTTCGAGCCGGGGGCCATCGACTTGCTGCTCAGCAAGCCGATCTCACGCTCCCTGCTGGTGATCGCCAAGTACGTCGGCGGCTGCGCCTTCATCTTCGTCAGCGCCGGGTACTTCATCGTGGGGCTGTGGCTGATCATCGGCCTGCGGCTCGACGTCTGGAGCGGGAAGCTGCTGCTGTGCGTCCCGATCTTCATGTTCCAGTTCGCGATCTACTACGTGATCTCCCTGCTGGCCGGCGTCATCTGGCGGAACGCGATCGTCTGCATTGTCGCCACGGTCCTGTTCTATCTGGCCTGCTTCACGGTCGGGAACGGGAACCTCGCGATGGAGCGGACGTACATTGTCCCGAACCAGCTGGTGGGGATCGTCCCAGCGAAGGATGGCATCGTCTGCGCCACCCGGCAGGGGCAGTTCGTGCAGTGGAACGACGTCACCCGCAGCTGGAGCGAAGTGCTCCGGGCCAGCGACCAGCGCTCGCGGCGTCCGCTGGGACCGTCGGTCCCGGTCCGTCTGATCGGTCCGGTGTACCACCGTCCGAGCGAATCGCTGATTTATGTGAAGCCGGCTCCGCAGGGGCCGCCGCGGCGGTTCCTCAGTGCCGGTTCGGAGTTCGTGACCGCCAAATACAGTGGCAGCTGGGTCCCGCAGACAGGCGCCGCACCGCCGTCGGGAACATCGTGGATGTTCCTCGACGCCGATTCCCACCTCGTTCTCGTCGCCTCGACCGGCCTCTATGCCTATCAGCCCGGCGACGGCCCGCGCGGAGTGGCTCCGAAGATCTTCGGAATCGAGCTCCCGCTCAAGACGGGGAAGGACCCGTTTTCTCGCGTGGGGCCTCCCGAAGAGGTGCCGCTCGGCGCTCCCTACGCCGCCGCGATCGATCGTCGAACGAACCGGCTCCTCGTCGACACGGATCAGTCGCTGATGCTGCTCGCGCGCGGGAAGGAGACACCGGAGTACCAGGTCGCGTGTCAGGTGCCCCATAAGCCGGAAGGTCCGACCCTGGTCGGCCTGACCGGCGACTGGGCGATCGTCGCGACCAAGGCCGGCGCGGTCGAGCTGCGACGGACGAACGACCTGACGGTGCAGCATCACTTTCGTCCTGCGGGGGACAGCCCCCCGCGGGCGATCGAGACCAGCGAGGATGAGCGCTTCGTCGCCGTCCTGTTTCACAGCGGCGTGCTGTGGCTCTTCGATCTCCAGGAACAGCGGGGGAAACAACTCGACACAGACGCCACCGCTATCACGTTCGACGCCGACACGCTGATCTCCGCCGACTCGATGCGGCGCGTCGTCTTTCAGAAGCCCGCATCCGGCGAGGTCGTCCGGTCGTATGACGCCGAACCCGACACGGTCACCTGGTACTACACCTGGCTGGTCCACCCGCTCTACACGTTGTTCCCCAAACCGGGTGAGCTCGGCACCGTGGTCAGTTCGCTGCTGATCGACGACCAAGCAGGGGCCCCCTTTCTCCAGGGGACGGAGGACCTCCGCGACGACTATCCGGTCTCCCGCAACAGCGCCACGATGTTTCACGGCGCGATCTTCATCGTGATCGTGCTGGGTATCGCCTGTCTCTATGTCGAGCGTGTCGATCTGTAGTCGCGGCCGGTGCAGATCGCCGGCCACACGGGGGCGAGCGCTGCGGCGGAGAGGTTGTTGCAATCCTCGAAACCCCGCCTCATACTCACAAAAAGTCTTTGATGTGTCGCCGTGGTCCCCCCGCTGCGGCGCGCCGTCGTCAGCAGGAACGCGCCCTCCATGCTTTACCGATGGACTTCGGTCTGGTTCATCGCGCTTCATGCGACCTGCTTCTGTGCCGCCGCTGAGCCATCGGCTCGCGGCTCTGAACGCCCTTCACAGCAGGCTCCGATTGCGCAGCTGATCGAGTCGAGCTGCCTCAACTGCCACGGCGACAAGGAGCAGGCGGCCAGTCTCGACCTTCAGAAGTTGCTCGCGGCTGGTCTCGAGTCGAACTCCGAGACGTGGGAGAAAGTCGTCCGGAAACTCGCCTCGCACCAGATGCCCCCGCCCGACGTGCTCCGCCCCTCGGAGGAAGGCTACAGGGCGGCTCTGGCGGTGCTGACGTCCTCCCTCGAAGCGGCAGCCGCGCGGGCTCCCGATCCGGGACGGACCGAAACCTTCCGGCGGCTCACCCGGACCGAGTACCGGAACACGATCCGCGATCTTCTGGACCTGGATGTCGACGTCGCCACGCTCCTTCCGGCCGACGAGTCAAGCCACGGTTTCGACAACATCACCGTCGCCGACCTCTCCCCGGCGCTGCTGGGGCGGTATCTCACCGCGGCCGAGAAGATCAGCCGTCTCGCGGTCGGGTCCGCGCGGCGGGAGCCCGATGCCCATACGGTCCGGATCCGCCCCGACCTGACGCAGGACAGTCACGTCGAGGGGCTGCCGCTCGGCACCCGCGGGGGGATCCTGATCTCCTATCACTTTCCGCAGGATGGCGAGTACGAAGTCCAGGTCCGGCTGATGCGGGACCGCAACGACGAGATCGAGTCCCTCCGGGACGCGCACGAACTGGTCCTGCTCCTGGACCGTGCGCGAGTCGGCCGGTTCCAGGTGAAGCCCCCGACCGGCGGCGAAAGCCATCAGACGGTCGATGCCAACCTGAAGTCCCGCATGAGCGTGACCGCCGGTCCGCATCAGGTGGGGGCGACGTTCCTTCGGAAGGGGGCTTCGCTCCTCGAGACGACGCGGCAGCCGCTCAACGTCCATTTCAATTTCTACCGTCATCCGCGGCTGGGGCCCGCCATCTACGAAGTGACGATCCTGGGTCCTCTGCACGCCACCGGCCCCGGCGAAAGCCCCAGCCGTCGACGGATTTTCGTGAGCCGGCCCACGAGCACAGACGAGGAACCCGAGGCAGCCCGGCAGATCCTGGAGCGGCTCGCGCGAAGGGCCTACCGTCGACCGGTCTCGGAGGCCGACCTGAAGCGATCGCTCACGTTCTATGAGGAGGGGCGTGCTGGTCCCGGAGGGACGTTCGAGACCGGAATCGAGCGGGCACTGAGCTCGATTCTCGTCAATCCGCAGTTCCTCTTCCGCATCGAACGCGATCCTGCCGAAGTGCCGGCGCGGACCGCGTATTCCGTGTCCGATCTGGAACTCGCCTCCCGGCTGTCGTACTTCCTCTGGAGCAGCATGCCGGACGACGAGCTTCTGGAAGTCGCTGCGCGGGGCGAACTGCGCCGCCCCGATGTGCTGGAGCTGCAGGTGCGGCGGATGCTCGCGGACTGGCGGTCCCGGTCGTTCGTCGAGAACTTTGCCGGACAGTGGCTCTATCTCCGGAACCTCGACGCCGTCACTCCCGACATGCGGCTCTTTCCGGACTTCGACGACAATCTGCGGCAGGCGATGCGCCGCGAGACGGAGCTCGTCTTCGAAAGCCTGCTGCGAGAAGACCGGAGTGTTCTGGATCTGATCCGGTCCAACACGACCTACCTGAATGAACGCCTCGCCCGGCACTATGGTGTTCCCCATATCTATGGCAGCCGTTTCCGTCCCGTCACGCTCGACCGGGACAGCCACCGGGGAGGGGTTCTTCGCCACGCGAGCATCCTGACCGTGACGTCGTATGCCAATCGGACCTCTCCCGTGAACCGGGGGCAGTGGGTCCTCAAGAACTTCGTCGGAACCCCGCTCCCTCCGCCTCCTCCGGATGTCCCGGCCCTCGCCGACAACACCGTGTCGAGTCTCCTGCCGATCCGCGAACGGCTGAAGCAGCACCGGGCCGACGAGATCTGCGCCAGCTGTCACCGCCAGATCGACCCGATCGGGTTCTCGCTCGAGAATTTTGATGCCGTCGGCCGGTGGCGGGAGATGGAGGGGGAGACGCCGGTCGACGTGTCGGGGGGGCTTCCCGACGGGAGCGAGTTTCAGGGGGTCGCCGGACTCGAAGAGGCCCTGCTCCGCCGCCCGGAGCTGTTCGTCGAGACCCTCACCGAGAAGCTGCTGACCTTCGCACTGGGGCGGGGAGTCGAGCACTTCGATGGCCCCGCGGTCAGGCGCATCGTTTGCGAGGCGGGCGAAGACGACTACCGGTTTTCGCGGCTGATCCTCGGCATCGTCCGGAGCACGCCGTTTCAGATGAGGAGGTCCCCATGATCACCCGAAGAGCCTTGCCGCGGCGGACGTTCCTGCGGGGGATGGGGACCGCCCTGGCGCTCCCCCTGCTCGATGCCATGGTGGCTCCGCTCACGGCGCTCGCCGAGACCCCGGCCGCCCCCGCGAAACTCCGCCGCCTCGGCTTCGTCTACATGCCGATGGGATGCGACATGTCCCGGTGGGCGCCGCCGGGGGCCGAGACGCTGGACGAGCTGTCACCGACGCTGTCTCCTCTGGCGGCGGTCAAACAGAAGATTGCGGTCGTCTCGAATCTCGAACTCCGCAATGCCTATCCCGGGACGCATGCGACGTCGAATGCGGCGTTCCTCAGTGCGGCCAAGGCCAGGCGGACCGAGAGCACCGACTACCATCTCGGGACGACGGTCGATCAGCTCGCGGCACAGCAGATCGGCCGCGAGATGCCGCTCCCGTCGCTCGAATTGTCGATGGACCTGATGTCGGTCGTCGGCCAGTGCGACAACGGCTACGCCTGCGTCTATCAGAACAATCTTTCGTGGTCGAGCCCCACCACGCCGCTGCCAGCGGAGGCCCATCCCCGGCTGGTCTTCGAAAGCCTGTTCGGTGAACAGGGAGCCGCAGTAGACCGTCGCGCCGCGCTCCGCCGCCGTGCGAGCCTGCTCGACTCGGTGACCGAAGAACTGTCGAGCCTGCAGAAAACGCTCGGACCGGCCGACCGGCAGCGGGTTGACCAGTACCTCAGCTCCGTCCGGGACGTCGAGCAGCGGATCCAGCGGGCGGAAGCCGCTTCCCGGGACAATCCGCTCCCGGACCGGGATCGTCCAACCGGCGTCCCGGCGAGCTATGCCGACCATGCCCGGCTGATGTTCGACCTGCAGCTGCTGGCTCTGCAGGGGGACATCACGCGGGTCGTCACGTTTCAGCTCGCACGAGAGACGAGCAACCGGACCTATCCGGAGATCGGGGTGAACGAGCCGCACCACCCGCTGACGCATCACGGCAACGATCCGGAGATGATCGCCAAGGTCGCCCGGATCAATCAGTTCCACGTCTCTCTGTTCGCCGAGTTCCTCCAGAAGCTCGACGCCACCCGCGAGGGGGAGGGCTCGCTGCTCGATCACTCCCTCTATCTCTACGGGAGCGGGATGGGGAACCCGAACGTGCACGACCATGTCAACCTGCCGATCGTCGTCGCCGGCGGCGCGGCGGGGAAGATGCAGGGGGGCCGCCATGTGCGGTTCGCGGAGCCGAGGCCGCTGGCCAACCTGCACCTGACGCTCCTCGACAAGGTCGGGGTGCATCTCGACTCGTTCGCCGACAGCACGGGCCGGATCGACGACCTGCTTCAGCCCCTTTCGATCTGAGAGGTTTTCGGGACGTGTTGATGCAGCCTCTGAATCCCCTCCGAGCCGAACCCCGCCTCCTCGCGAGCGCGGGTCTGCTCCCTGATCCCGAAAGTTGCTGGAGCTGCGGGAGGAGATCCTCACTTCGCCTCCTCCTGCGCGTCTGCATCGCGATGGCGCTATGGCTGGGAGTCACCGCGGCCCGCGCGGCGGACTCTCCACTCGCTGACGCGTCGGAACGCAAGGAGGCCGCGGTCGTCCGGACGCTCCTGTCACAGAAGGCCGACGTCAACGCCCCTCAGGCCGATGGAATGACCGCTCTCCACTGGGGGGCGTATCACGACGATCCGGAACTGGTGAAACAGTGCCTGGAGGCGGGAGCCAAAGCGGGGACCGCCAACGAGTACGGCGTGACGCCCCTGTCGCTCGCCTGCACGAACGGCAGCGAAGCGGTTGTCCGGTTGCTCCTCGAGGCCCAGGCGGATCCCAACGGCGTCCTTCCGGGAGGAGAGACGGTCCTCATGACCGCGGCCCGCACCGGCCGCGTCGGACCGGTCCGGCTGCTGATCGAACGGGGGGCGAAAGTCGACGCCCGGGAACGGAAGGGACAGACCGCGATCATGTGGGCCGCAGCCGAGGGACACCTCGAGGTGGTCGACCTGCTCCTCAAGGGGGGAGCCGATTTCCGGACTCCGCTCGCATCCGGGTTCACCCCCCTCTTCTTCGCCGTGCGGGAGGGACGCTCCACGGTCGTCTTCCGGCTGCTGGAGGCGGGAGCGAATGTCAACGATCCGATGCAGCCGGGGGGAAAGAACGGAGCCTCGCGCGGAAAGTCGCTGACGCCGCTGATCCTGGCGATCGAGAACGGGCACTTCGAGCTGGCGGCGGCGCTCCTCAAGGCGGGAGCCGATCCGAACCTCCGGCCGACCGGCTATGGGGCTCTGCATGCGATCGCTCTGACCCGAAAGCCGATCCGCGGCGACGGCGATCCTCCCCCGACCGGATCGGGGCGTCTCGGCAGTCTCGACCTCGTGCGGGAACTGACCCGGCGTCAGGCCGACATCGACCTCCGCCTCGAGAAAGGCTCGTCCGGCCGCGGCCGCTTCACGACGACCGGCTCGACGCCGTTCCTCCTCGCCGCGCGGGCCGGAGACATTCCGCTGATGCGGCTGCTGCTCGAGCTCAAGGCGGATGCCCGCCTGCCGAATGCCGACAACGCCTCCCCGCTCCTGGCGGCGGCCGGGGTCGGAGCGCTCGGCGACGGGGACGAGGCCGCGGCAACGGAGGAGGAGGCGGTCGACACCGTCAAGCTGCTCCTCGAACTGGGGGCAGACGTCAACGCCGTCGACGACAACGGCGAGACCGCCATGCACGGCGCCGCCTATCAGAGCTGGGGGAAGGTGGTGCAGCTTCTGGCCGACCGGGGAGCGAAGGTCGACGTCTGGAACCGGAAAAACAAGTGGGGCTGGACCCCGCTCCTGATCGCGCAGGGACATCGCCCCGGAAACTTTCGTCCCTCGCCGGAGACGATCGCCGCCATCGAGCGGGTCCTCGGTGCCGCGGCGAACCTGGCCGCGCCGGCTGCGGCGACGAAAGAGCTTCCGCCCAAATGACTCGCGGCGGCGATCGCAAAGGCCGAGCAGCGGAGCTTCCACCCTGGCCCACGTATTCCGAACGCCGATTCCCGCTCCCCCCGCGACACCGGCCTGTCCAATCAACAGACATTGATGTATTGTGGCGGCTGGTCCGAGGATGTTTTGTTTCGGCCAGGGACATGAGACGTTGATGCGGAGCTTGTCAGCGTGGATCGGGTTGGTCTTTTGCCTTGGCGGCGTCGCCTTGGGGGATGCTCCCGCTCCCCCGTCTCTCCGCTTAAGTCCGCCCCGTCTGCAGCTGGTCGGCCCGGAATCGGCTGATCAGGTGCTGGTCTGGGGGGCAAACGCTTCCGGGCGTCCCCTGGATCTGACGCGGGATGTCCAGTTTCGGGCGGAGCCGAAAGGGGTCGTGTTCGTCACTCCGACCGGGCAGGTGACCCCGCTGCAGGATGGCCGCACCACAATCACCGCTCGGCAGGGTGATAAGACCGCTTCGATCGAGATCGAGGTGTCGGGGGTCTCGAATCCTGCGCCGGTTTCGTTTCGCCGCGACGTCATTCCGATCCTCTCGAAGGCGGGCTGCAACGCGGGGGGCTGCCACGGCAAGGCGGAGGGGCAGAACGGCTTTCGGCTCAGCATCTTCGGGTATGACCCTGCTGCGGACCATCAGGCCCTTGTGCAGGAAGGGCTCGGTCGACGCGTCTTTCCGGCGGCCCCCGAGCGGAGCCTGCTGCTTCAGAAAGGGACCGCCGCGACGCCGCATGGCGGAGGGCGGAAGCTGGAGGCGGGTTCGCGATGGTATCGCACGCTCCGGCGGTGGATCGCCGAAGGGGCGACATTGGACGACGAAGGAGAGACGTCGGTCGCGACGCTCGAGGTCGAGCCGGCCGCGATCACGCTCGATGGCAATGCCTCGCAGCAACTTCGGGTGGTGAGCGTCGCTGCCGACGGGACGCGGCGGTGCGTCACGGCCGAGTCGGCCTATCAGTCCAACAACGCCGGGATCGCCGATGTCGATCCGACCGGCCGGATCACCGCCACGGATGTCCCGGGGGAGGCGGCGATCGTCGTCCGGCATCACGGGGAGGTCGCGGTCTGCCGCGTGACGCGGCCTCTGCAGGGAAACCACTTTGCCCGTCCCCCCGAACGGAACTTCATCGACCACCTGGTCTGGAACAAGCTCGAGCTCCTGGGGATCGCCGCGAGCCCGCCGGCCGACGACGCGACCTTCCTGCGGCGGGCCTCGCTCGACCTCATCGGGACACTTCCGACTCCGGATGAGACCCGGGCGTTCCTCCGCGACACGTCGCCGGAGAAGCGCCGCCGCGTCGTGGCGGAACTGCTCGAAAGTCCGCTGTACGCCGACCACTGGGCCCAGAAGTGGGCGGACCTGCTGCAGGTGGACAAGGATGTCGTCACCCCCGAGGGGGCGGTGGCGTTCACCCGCTGGATCCGGACGCAGTTCCGGCAGAACGTCCCCTACGACGAGTTCGTCCGCCGGATCCTGACCGCGGAAGGCTCGACGCTGGCCGAGTCCCCCGCGGGCTTCTTTCAGGTTCAGAGCGATTCTGAAAAGCTCGGACGGTCCGTCGCGCAGCTGTTCCTCGGTGTCCGGATCGAATGTGCCCAGTGCCACCATCATCCGCTGGAGCGATGGGACCAGAAGGATTTCTTCGCCCTCGCCGGGGTCTTCACGGGGGTCACTCGGAAGCCGCTCGCTCTCGGCGGTGTCAAAATTTCGGACGGGGCGGCGACCGATCTGAAACATCCTCGGACCGGTGAAGAGGTTCGCGCGGCACCCCTTGGAGCAGTTCCCTTCGATCCCGCCGCGACAGTCTCTCGCCGCCGGCAGTTCGCGACGTGGGCCACGGCCTCGGACAATCCCTATCTGGCCCGGACGATGGTGAACCGGCTCTGGGCCCACTACTTCGGCCGGGGACTCGTCGAGCCGATCGACGATATTCGCGACACGAATCCCGCCTCGAACGAGCCTCTGCTCGAGGCCCTCACGCGGGAGTTCCTGGTCCAGAAGTGCGACGTGAAAGCCTTCACGCGGACCCTGCTCGATTCGCAGGTCTACCAGCTCTCCTCGCGAACCGTGGAGTCCAACGTCGCCGACGGTCAGAACCATTCCCGATTCGCCTGGAAACCGCTCCCTGCGGAAGTCCTTCTGGATGCGGTTTCGCAGGCGACCGGCGTCCCCGAGGAGTTCAACGGCTGGCCAGCGGGCTACCGCGCGATTCAGGTGTGGGACAACAAGCTCCCTTCGGACTTCCTGGAGATCTTCGGACGCCCCTCGCGGCAGAGCGTCTGTGCGTGCGAGCGCGATGCCGAACCGAGCATCGCCCAGGCGCTGCATCTGATGAACGCCACCGGCACGACCGCCAAGATCTCGTCCCGCTCGGGCCGCGCTGCGCGGCTGGCCGCTTCGGCCGCGACGGACGACGAGGTCATCGAAGAACTGTACCTGTCGACGCTCTCCCGGTTTCCCGTGGATGCCGAACGAGTCCGACTGCGGCAGGCCTTCACCGAAGCCGGAAATCGCCGCGAGGCGATCGAGGACATCCTGTGGAGCCTCTTGAACACGAAAGAGTTCGTGTTCAATCACTGACGAGAGAGCCGATCGAGCGCCGGGCCGGCAGGGTCGGTTCGGTGCCGGCAGGAGGAGATCCGATGTGGAACATTCGAGTCGGGACACCGCAGCGGTGCTGTGACGGGATCTCGCGCCGCAACCTGCTCCGCGTCGGTTCGACCGGGCTCCTGGGGGGCCTCTCGCTGCCGGGACTCCTCAGCCTGCAGGCCCACGCGGCCGCGCCGCTCCCCGCCAAAGCCAAGGCGTGCATCTTCCTGATGCTCGAGGGGGGGCCGAGCCACATCGACATGTGGGATCTCAAGCCGCAGGCTCCTCCCGAAATCCGCGGGGAGTTCGAGCCGATCGCGACTTCGGTCCCCGGGACCCAGATCGGCGAGATCCTGCCGCTGTGCGCCCGCGTGGCGGACAAGTTCACGATCCTCCGCTCGCACAGCCACGCCGACAACGCCCACCAGACCGGCCGCCACTGGGTCCTGACCGGCTATCCCCCCGGCTTCGCCGACGGGCAGGCGCAGGGGGAGCCGTTCAACATCCTCTATCCGTCGCTCGGATCAATCGTCTCCCGCGAGCTCGGCCCCGGCGGCGACGTTCCGCCCTACGTCGAGATGCCCAATCCGCTCGGCCCCGGCGGCCCCGGCTTCTATGGGGCGAAGTATGCCCCCTTCACGATCAACAACGACCCCGCCCAGCCGGACTTCCAGGTCCGCGACCTCGATGCCCCGCCGAGCGTCACCGACGGGCGGTTCGCGCGGCGCCGCCAGCTCCTGGGGGACATCGAGGCGCTCGGGGCGAGCGGCGGCGCGACCGGCCCCGCCGGGGCGCTCACGATGCACTACGAGAAAGCGGTCGACCTGACGACCTCCCCCACCGCGCGAAAAGCGTTCGACATCCGTTCGGAGACGCCGGCCATGCGGGAGCGGTACGGCTACTCCTCGATCGGGCAATGCGCCCTTCTGGCCCGGCGGCTCGTCAGCGCGGGGTGCCGGTTCATCGGCATCGACCACGGGAGCTGGGACACGCACACCGACAACTTCACGAGCCACAAGAAGGCCCTTGTCCCGCCGACCGACCGGGCCTTCAGCGCGCTCGTCTCCGATCTCGACGAGCGGGGGATGCTCGACGAGACCCTCGTGGTGATGATGGGGGAGATGGGCCGGACCCCGCGGATCAACAAGGACGCCGGACGGGACCACTGGTCGATGTGCCAGGCGGTCATCCTGGCGGGCGGGGGGATCAAGCGGGGCGCGGTCATCGGGGCGAGTGACGCCACCGCGAGCTACCCGACGACCCAGCCCTATGGCATCCACGACCTCCTCCGGACGATTTTTCACCTCGTCGGGGTCGATGCCGACCGGAGCTACCTGACGCCGCTCGGCCGCCCGGTCCCGATCGTGAGCGGCGGGAAGCGGATCGACGAACTGCTGGCCTGAGGACCTCCGCCGGATGCCTGATTCGAACCTGATTCCGCCGGCGACCGTTCGACGTTCGCAGTGGCTCGTCGCTCTCCTCGCATGTCTCCTCGGCACGCCTCTTTGGGGGCAAGCCCAGAAGCCGCCGGGCGTGGGGTATGTCTTTCCGCCGGTCATCCGTGCGGGTGAGACGGCCGAAGTGGTTCTGGGCGGGTTCGACTGGACCGACGACCTCGACTGGTTCGTCCACCGGGGAGATGTCCATCTGGAGCCGCTGGGCCCGCCCGGCGACTACCTCATCACGCCGCCCCCCTACTGGACCGGCCCCCGCGCCAGCATCCCGGCTCTGCCGATCGCCCGCGAAGTCACCGCCCGGATCCGGGTGGATGCCGGCGCGGCCCCGGGGCTTGTTCGTTGGCAGGTGGCCAACGCGAATGGGGCCTCGCCGACCGCGGTGTTTCTCGTCAGCCGCGACAACGAAGTCGTCGAGTCCCGTTCCCGCGATCTTCCGCAGCGGCTAGCGGAGCTTCCGGTGGCGGTGTCGGGCCGCCTCAGCCGGCTGACCGAAGAGGACCGGTACGAGTTTTCGGTTCCGCAGGACGGGCTCGTCACCCTCGACCTCATGGCGCGACGACTGGGAGCCCGGTTCCACGGACAGCTCGAGGTCCTCGACCACTCCGGAAGAATCGTTGCCGACTTCGCGGACACACAAGGACTCGATGGAGCCGTGACGTTCGCCGCCAAGGGGGGCGAGCTCTACACCGCGCGGCTGCACGATGTGGATTTCCGGGGGGACCGCTCCTTCGTCTACCGGCTGGCACTGAGGGTCGGCCCGCGGGTCGTTACGACGCTTCCCGCGCGGGGCCGCCGCGGGGAAACGCTCGAAGTCGAGTTCGTCGGCTATGGCCTCGCGACCGGATCGGCCGCGCTCGAGTCCGTCCGCCAGACGGTGCAGTTCCCCTCCGAGCCCACCGCTGCTGTTCATCGACATCGCCTGTCGACTCCCGCCGGTCCAGCCGAGGTGGAGATTCTCGTCGGCGAACTGCCGGAGGTCGCAGCCCCCCTCCCCGCGGCCCTTTTGGACCGAGCCTTGCCGATCGTTCCACCACAGGGGATGACCGTGCGGGCTCCCGCGGGGGAGGAGGACCTCCGCTTCGAATGGGAGTCGATGGAAAAGCAGGCCTGGACCGTCGCCATCCAGGCGCAGGAGATCGGCAGTCCGCTCGACTTCTCGCTCCGCATTGTCGGCCCTGACGGCACGCTCGTGGCAGAGAGTGACGATCAACCCGGAACGCTGGATCCCCATCTTCACTTCGCTGCTCCGAAAGAGGGACGCTACACGGCGGTCCTCCACTGCCTGACGTCCCGCTCCGGACGGCTCGACGAGACGTTCCGCATCGAAGTCCGTCCACAGTCCCCGGGGTTCACTCTCGGCATTCCGCAGACGGTAGCGGTCCCGCTCGGCGGCAAGACCGGACTGAAAGTCACGGTCGAACGGACCGGTGGATTCACTGGCCCCGTCGTGATCACAGCAGAGGGCTTACCGCGAGGGACGCAGCGGGCTGGCGACTGGACGATCCCTGAAGGGAAAGGGGAGGCCACGCTCTCCCTCGAGGCCGCGGCGGATGCTGACGTCACGGCGGCCCGAATCCGGATCACCGCAACAGCCGACATCGGCGGCAAGCCCGTGACTCAGGACGCTGTGGTGCGCAGCGACGGACCACTCTGCTTCGCTCCCGGCGATCCGCCGCCGACGTTGCCGCTGCTTCTGGCGGTGACGATGGAGCCCCCCTTCGAGATCAAGGTCGTCGACCGGGAGCGGCAGCGCGAGGTCCATCGGGGGACGACCTATCCCGCCGAGCTCGAGATCCATCGCCGCGAAGGATTCACGGGAGCGATGCAGATCGCCATGTCGGCCCAGCAGGACCGGGACCGCCAGGGGGTCCGGGGACCACTGCTGTCCGTGCCGGCTCCCAGTAGCACGGGGCCGCAGCCGATCCTCTATCCCTGCACGATGCCCGAATGGCTCAGCACGGAGCTGACCCGGCGGATCGTGGTCCACGGGGTCGCCGGCGTCCCCGATCCCAAGGGCCGGATCCGGTTCCTGACCCGCGCGGGGGACGCCCGGATCACCATGATCATGGAAGGGGCCTTGCTGAAACTGACCGCCGGCAGCGAACCGGCCGTCCTCTCGCCCGGTGGGTCAACCGAACTCCCCTTCTCCGTCTCCCGCTCGGTGAAGCTCCCGCTGGTCACGAAGGTTGAGCTCGTCATTCCGCCGGAACTCGCGGGGCTGATCGAAGCGGCCCCCGTGGTGATCGAGCCCGGGCAGGAAACGGGACGGATCACGCTCCGGACCAGAGGCGATCCCCGGCTGAACGGAGTCTGGACGCTCGAACTCCTAGCGACGGCAATGCAGGAAGACCGCTGGCCTGTCGTCTCCTCGGCGACTCTGCGACTCGCGTTCGAGTAGGACGACCAGGCAGACCGCTTCCGGAACGGCACCGCCACTCGGCTCTCACTGGCTTTGCCCCGCGGCGGCGTTGCGAATCGCCGCATCACATGCTTTGATCTCGATGCGTCCCTCCGGCCGTGAGCCTCGTGCTCATGCCGGAGGTGTTTTGATCTCGCGCGTCTCGGACCACTTCGAAAGGTCGTTCCATGCGTCGCCTCGCACTGGTGTGGATCGCTGCCCTCCTGCTCTGTTCTCCCGTGTCCTCCGTCGTCCTAGCGGAAGACGAAGCGGGCTTCGTCCCCCTCTTCGACGGAAAGTCGCTCGAGAAGTGGGACGGCAACCCGGAGTTCTGGCGGGTCGAGAACGGCACGCTCGTCGGTCAGACGACCGCCGAGAAGCCGACCAAGGGGAACACGTTCCTGGTCTGGCGCGGCGGCGAGCTCAAGGACTTCGTGCTGAAGGCGGAATACAAGATCGAAGGGGGGAACTCCGGGATCCAGTACCGCAGCTTTGAAGTCCCGAACGAGAAGTGGGTCGTCGGCGGCTACCAGGCGGACATCGACGCGGGGGGAACGTTCGTCGGTTCCTGCTATGGCGAGCGGTTCCGCGGAATGCTCTGCGTCCGAGGTCAGAAGACCGTGATCGGCGAAGATGCCAAGCCGAAGGTCGTCGGGGAAGTCGGCGACAACAAGGAGCTGTTCGGCAAAGTGAAGGCCGACGACTGGAACGAGTACACGATCGAAGGAAAGGATTTTCACTTCGTCCAGAAGATCAACGGGACCGTCATGGCGGACCTGACGGACGACGACGTGAAGCACCGGAAGGCGTCGGGAGTCCTTGCCCTCCAGCTCCACGCCGGCCCGCCGATGAAGATCTCGTTCCGGAACATCCGGCTCAAGGATCTGTCGGCGAAGTAGTCGCAGCCGAGTGAGTCATGCGGGCGCGAGGACCGTCACTCGCGCCGCAGCTCATCGATCCGCCGCTGCCAGAAGTCGGGGTCCCCGAGAACGGGATCGACGGGCGGAGCAGCCTCTTCGATCTCGTCGGGTGCGAACCGCGGATCGATGGGGCGGGCGGGTGCAGCAGGGCCTTGAGGCCGCTTGCCTCGACCGGCCGTCTTTCCCGGCGGAGGGGGCTCGGGCGGACGCTCCGGCTCGCCGAGCGGCTCGACGTCGATGTCGCCGAACTCTTTCAGCCAGTAATCGGCGTCCCCCTTCTCGGGCTTGATCGGCGGCGGAGGGGACGAAACGGACCGCTCCCGCGACGGAGGGGCCGGCTTCGGCCGGGAACGGGGGCCCGCTGTTGGTTCGGACTCCGGCTTCTCGGCGGCGTGCGGCCGCTGCCGTTCGTCGAGCTCATCGAGAAACTTGTCGCTGTCGAGGAACTTGGCGTGTCGCCGGCGGGCCGCTTTCTGGACCCGGTGATCGCTCGAAATCACGCGGAGCCGCTGCGGCTGGCGGTGTTCGGCGATGAGCTGTTCGATCAGTTCGTCCGCCTCGTGCCCCGGGGCGGGATACGAAACGCGGATCCCCTCGACGAGCTCTTCCCGGCTGCCCGCGTCGGGGGCCTCCTTGGCATCGAAGACGATCATCGTCGCGGCCCGTTCCGCGGGCTTCAGATTCTGAGAGACCCGCTTCACGAGCCGGTGCCGCCACCGCTCGAGCTCACCGGGACGGGCGACCTTCTTCGCGATCCCCGCCGCGTGCATCAGGTTGTAACCGTCGATCAGCAGTTCCGGAGACATCGATCACTCCGGTCTTCGCCGAGACACAAGCCGATCACTGCGAATTCGATTCGGGAAACGCGGCATCCACCGCGGGAGAGAGGCATCAGGGAGGAGCGAATCGGCATGGCCGTCTCCTCGACCTCAGAAGGCCCGCAGCTCGGGCTCAACCGGCGGACTGTTCGGAGCGGCTCCGCCGCTCGACAAACTCCAGATCCGGGGGGGAAGCTACCTCACGCACACCTGGTAAGATACTTAGGGCTGCTCGTTTCCGTCTGACCCGGTTCATACGTTCCCACCGCACGCGAGGTAGCTTCTCCCCCGGCAGGAAACTCTAGGGTAGGGAACCCCGTTGCGACTTCCAAGTCCCCTGCTCTGGAAAATCCCCCGGCGGTCGAGGAACCTGCCGCAACTTCCGTCCACTCCTTCTCTTCGTGATCCCCGCGTTGTCATCCCGCCTCGGTTTCACCGCCGCACAGCGACTCCGGACGCCGGAGGAGTACAAGCGGGTCTACGACCTGCGGCGGTCGGTCGGGGATGACTGCCTGCTGCTGTTCGCGGCCTGGAACGAGCTGGGCCGGACGCGGCTCGGCACCAGCGTCTCGAAGAAGGTCGGGAACTCCGTCGTCCGCCACCACTGGAAGCGGTTGATCCGCGAAGCGTTCCGGCTGCAGCAGCACGAGCTTCCGATCGGCCTCGACCTGATCGTTCTCCCCCGGGCCCGTTCAGAAACGATCGAACTCCCGGCGGTGCAGGCTTCGCTCAAAGCCCTCCTGGCGCGGACCGTCCGGAAATGGCCCCGTCCCGGTCCGGCCTGAAACGGGGTCGACCGGGCCAAGACGGACGCTCCGTCCCGCATCCGCGACCCGATCTCGGTCGGCGATTTCCGCCGGACGGCGAGCCGCCCGGCCGCAGTTTCTGGGCCGCCGGGCCGCAGAGATGAAAACCACTCAAAGAGGTCTTCCGAAAAACGGTGAAGGCGTTCTATGTTCGCACGCTAATGATCCCCGGCATCACCGGGGTGCGCGGCTGGTGCAGACGCATGTCACGCCTTGGCTTCTCCATCTTCGTTCTTCTCGCGACCGGCTGGCTGCCGGCGGCCTCTCTGGCTGCCAACAGCCCCGCCGAGCGGCTTTCGAGCGACGAGCACCCTGAACAATGGGCGATGTCGATCGCCCAAGAGACGTCCGTCCCTCCCGGTCTCCCGACCGGCGGAGCAGATCCGCGCACGCTCTCGGAGCCGATGGCTCTTCCCGCGCCGCTGACCGAGCCCGCCCCTCTCTTCCGCCCGTCGATCGTCGATATCGACAACGCGTTTCCCGCCACCGCCGCTCCCGCCTGGGAATGGCAGCTGCTCCCCAAGGGAGTCCTGTATCACACCTACTGGGCCAGCGCAGCGGAGCCCCGGATGTCGGTCAACGCCGTCGACATCAACGGGAACAGCGGCCCCTACATCAACTCGAGCATCGGCGGCCGTGTCCCGATCGTCCGGTTCGGTTCCCGCGACATGACCGAAGGGTGGCAGTTCGACATCCTCGGCGGCGCGAAGCTCCGGCAGAACGCCGGCGATGACTGGGACGTCGTCACGGTCGACTTCCGCTACGACCTGCTGCTGACCCACGCCATCGGTCCCCACCGCTGGAAGTTCGGGTTCTATCACGTCAGCGCGCATCTCGGCGACGAGTACATGCTGAAGCATCCGACGGAACCGCGTCTGAACTTCCTCCGCGATACGCTCGTGATGGGTTACTCGTACTACGCCCTCCCGGAGCTGCGGCTCTACGGGGAAGTCGGGTACGCGTTCAACTACGACATCTCCCGGCCGCTCGAATTCCAGTTCGGCTTCGACTACGGCCCCGCCGGCAAGACCGGGCCGTACGGTGCTCCGTTCATCGCGATGAACGGCCACCTGCGGGAAGAACTCGACTACGGCGGCAACTTCGCCCTCCAGGCGGGGTGGGCCTGGCGGTCCGACGGGATGAACACCGGGACGTTCCGAACCGGTCTCTACTACTACGACGGCAAGAGCCCGCAGTTCTCGTTCTACAACCGGTACGAGCGACAGGTCGGCTGGGGAATCTGGTACGACTACTGATCGGGGACCGCCCAACGGCGGAAACCGAACAGTCGCCCGGCTCTCGCTCCCCGCCCACGCGGCTCAGGGCCGCGACGGCAGGACCTGTTCCCCCGGCGTCGTCGCTGCCCCCGCCGTCACCGAGGGCTCTCCGGTCTGAGTCCGCGTCGCTTCCAGGTCCTCGATGAGGATGCTCCGCCGGAAGGCGACCTGCTGGTCGTACTCCGAGAGGACATCCAGCGCCTTGTCCCGCGACGTCACGAGGCCGATCGCGAGGTACTGGGCAATCGCCATCAGGAAGCAGAACCACCCGACCGGTCCGTCAAAGAACACCGCCAGGATCGCCAGCATCGGCGACGAGCGGTTCAGGTGCTGGCACAGCACTCCCTTGAGGAACGGTCCGATCTGCGTCCGAAAATTCTCCCAGACGGTCCGGCTTCGATCGAACGACAGGGGCCGCGGCCCGGGATGAATGATCGAGAACAGCTGCTGATCCGGCATCGACTCGATGACTCCGATCGCCAGCAGGATCCGCCCCGCGGTGATCCATTTGTTCGCAGCGGAGACGTCGTGCTGGAAATGGACGGACATCAGGCCGCCCAGCCACGTCTCAAAATTCTTAGACGCCGCGAACAGCAGCAGCGACGCCCGGAACCACTGTTCGACGTCCTTCTCGAACTCCTTGTCCCACGCCTGCTGGTTGGCGACCCGCTTCCGCAGCACCCGGAACGCCGGGATCGCAATGAAACCGACAACCCACCGCGTGCACGGCCGGATGATCGGTCCCAGGAGGAAGTCGAGGAGGTACGATTTCACGCGACACGCAGGCCGGAAGGCATCGCTGCGACGGAGCGTCGCCGGACGGGACTAGGAAACCGAGGGGCAGGGCCGAGCCCCACCCCTGAAGGTGCGAACGCCCGGAGTCCTAGGGCGGATCACGCAGCCCTCAAAATCATGGCGAGTGGCTGAGATTCTGCCTAGGCGGGCCTTGCGGCAACTCTCACCCCACGAATGACTTGAGCGCTTCGGGCGTCCCGCGAAGCCAGCCCCCGCCCCTCCACAGCTCTCCCGAACCCCCTCCATTGGCGTCGCAGCCTCCTGAGCGCAACCCATCGTCCCACGCCGCCCCGGTCCAGCGGAACGCTGGTGGTGGTGAGGGTTTTCTGGACGTTAGCGATTCGGCCACGATAATGGGTTGGCTTGCCGGTCATTCCGGAATCTTTCACCCTCCGTCCCCCTTGTGCCGCCACCGCGGGCTGGATGGTGTAGAGGTGTGGTGTTGCCTTCCGTCAACACGGATGCCGGCCGGGCCGCGCCTGAACCCAGGAACGATTCATGATCGACGTCCAGGAGCTCACCAAGGGATTCTTCGACCTGAAGCGCGGCTCCGTCCACGCCCTGGAAAACGTCACCTTCCACGTCCAGCCCGGCGAAATCTTCGGACTCCTCGGCCCCAACGGCGCCGGAAAAACCACCTGTCTCCGCATCCTCAGCACGGTCCTGCGGCCGACGGGGGGCAAGGCGACGATCGCTGGTTACGACGTCGTCGAACAGCCCGAGAAAGTCCGGGCCCATATCGGATTCATGTCGGGCAACACGGGCATCTACGACCGGATGACCGCGTGGGAGCTCGTCGAGTACTACGGGCGGCTCTACGGGGTCCCTGAAGGGAAACTTCAGGAACGCCTCGAGACGATCTTCGACACGCTGCAGATGAATGCCATCCGGGACGTCCTCGGCTCGAAGATGTCGACCGGGATGAAGCAGAAGGTGTCGATTGCCCGGACGATCGTCCACGACCCCCCGGTTCTGATCTTCGACGAACCGACCTCGGGGCTCGACGTGCTGGTGGCCCGGGCGGTCATCAAGACGATCGACTCACTCCGCAGCCAGGGGAAGTGCATCATCTTTTCGACCCACATCATGCGGGAGGTCGAGAAGCTGTGCGACCGGGTGGCGATCATCCACAAGGGGAAGATCCTCGCCATGGGGACCCTGGCGGAACTGGCGGAACGCTACCATCAGCCCGACGTCGAGGAACTGTTCTTCGACCTGATCCAAGAACACGATGAGTCGCTGACGCTCACCCGTGACGGGGAATGACGGACCGGGCCTTCCCCACGACAGACCAAGACCGACGGTGACGCGGAGCGAGTGCGAATGACCTGGAAGAATGTTCGGCTGATTTTCCTGCGGGAAGTCCGTGACCAGCTCCGCGACCGGCGGACGCTGTTCATGGTCGCCGTCCTGCCGCTGCTGCTCTACCCGGCGCTTGGCATCGGGATGGTGCAGATGACGCTGACGTTCTCGGAGCAGACGAGAACGGTCGTTGTCCTCGGCGCGACGGATCTTCCCGATCCCCCGCTCCTCGATCCCGCCCGCCCCGACCGCTTCGATTCCCGGTACTTCGCCTCGGCGGAGGATGCGGACAAGCTGAAGGTTCTGACGGAAGAGAATGTGAAGGGGGGGCTGGGAACGGACGAGGGCCAGGTCGATGCCGGAATGGTCGTCCTTGCCCGTCAGCACCGCGATCAGATTGAACAACTGGCGTCGCTCGTCCAGAAGCAGCGGTCGCTCGACGGCGAACTGAACGGGGTCACTCTCCGGCTGGAAGCCGACGTCGCCGCACAGAAAGACGAGTCCGCCCCCCACCGCAAGGCCGAGGAGGTCGCCGCAGACAAGAAGCACGGCGAGGAGCTGAAAGCGGCGATGACAGCGACCAGGGGCGAGGTCGAGAAGCTCAAGGCGGCGGTCGACGCCTGGTTCAACAGCAGCCCGATCCAGGTCCTGATCGTCGTCCCCCGCGGCTTCAAGAACGAGGTCAAGACGGTCGACGAGCTCCTCCAGAGCCGCAAAGGGGATTTTCGGGAGATCGACCGGATCCCCCGCCCGATCATTCTTCAGAACAGCGCCGACGAGAAGTCGCAGGTCGCCTACCGCCGCATCAAGGATGCCATGCGGAACTGGGAGTCGGAGCTCCTGCAGGCCCGGCTCTCCAAGGCGGGGCTGCCGAGCACGCTGACGGCGCCCGTCAATGCTCTCGAAGTCGACATGGCCCGCCCCGACGACATGGCGGCGAACCTCTGGAGCAAGCTGTTCCCGGCGATGCTCGTGATGATGGGCGTGACGGGGGCGTTCTACCCGGCGATCGATCTCGGCGCCGGGGAGAAGGAGCGGGGAACGATCGAGACGCTGCTGATCTCGCCCGCCACCCGCTCGGAGATCGTCCTCGGCAAGTTCCTGACGGTGCTGCTGTTCAGCGTGTCGACGGCACTCCTGAACCTCGTGAGCATGGGGATCACCGGGAAGCAGACGCTCGGGATGTTCAGCGGCATGAACCGCATGGGCCCCATCGGGGACATCAACTTCCCGCCGATCGGCTCGCTGATGTGGGTGCTGGTCCTGGCCGTTCCGCTCTGCGCGCTCTTCAGCGCCCTGAGCCTCGCGTTCGCGATGTACGCCAAGAGCAACAAGGAAGGACAGTACTACCTCACGCCGCTGTTGATGGTCGTGATGGGACTGACCGTGTTCTGCCTGAGCCCGGCGATCGAAATCACCCCCTTCTACAGCATCCTGCCGGTCGTTGGCCCCGCCCTGCTGCTGAAGGCGATGCTGCACAACTCGCATCCGGTCACCGAGATGCCGTACTACCTGACGGCGGTGCTGATCTCGAGTACCGCCTACTCGGCAGCGGGTCTCGCCTGGGCGATCTCTCTCTTCAAGCGGGAAGAAGTCCTGTTCCGCGAGGCAGAACGGTTCGACCTGAACCTCTGGCTGCGGCATATGCTCCGGGACAAGGAAGAAACACCGCGGGCGGTTGAAGCCGCGTTCTGTTACTTCCTGATGCTCATTGTCCAGTTCGCCTCGCTGGGGCCGCTCCGGAGGCTGTCCGAGAACGCCGGCCTCGAAGGGATGATGCGGATCCAGGTGATCTCGATGCTGATCACCGTTCTGCTTCCTCCCGTCGCCATGACGCTCGTCCTGACGACGAACTGGCGGAAGACCCTCAAGCTCTACTGGCCCCGGTGGCAGTACCTCGCCATCGCGATGATCCTGCCGTTCACGCTGCTCCCGATTGCCGTCGAGCTGATCCGCAACCTCGAATGGTTCTTCCCCAAGCCCCCCACTGCCGCTCAGGACTTCCTGAAGGCTCTCGGCAGCCAGCAGGTTCCGTTCGGCCTGGCTCTCCTGGCCGGGGCGATCGCACCGGCGATCTGCGAAGAGATCGCCTTCCGCGGCTTCATCCTGACCGCATGGCAGAAGTCCTACCGCAACTGGGCGGCGATCGTCGTCTCCGCCTTCGCGTTCGGCATCATCCACATGATCCCGCAGCAGGTGTTCAACGCGATCCTGCTCGGCCTCGTGATCGGCCTCCTGGCCGTTCGGAGCGGCAGCCTCCTCCCCGGCGTGATCTTCCACTTCCTGTTCAACGGGACGCAGGTCCTGCTCTCCCGGCAGGCCGGCACACTCGAATCGAGCCCGGTCGTCAAGTGGCTCGAATCGTCACGAGGAGCCCAGGTCGCCGCACTCTCGATCGCGGGACTGATCTCCGTCTACCTCGTCGCCTGGCTGGCCAAGTCCCGCTCCGACGATCCCGCCGCACGGGCCGAGTCGACTGCCGAGCTTGGCTCAGCGGTGACCGCACCGCAGCAGCCCGTTTGAATCTATACCCTGGGGAGAGAGCCCAGCGCCGCTTGGACGGTTCACTGAACGAAGCGCCTCCGGCGGGCAGGGCTCTCGCCCTGCACCCGGCTCGCTTCGCCGGTTTGGCGCCCAGCTAGAAACCGACGCGGCATGCGGCGCACGGCGGCTCCGGAGCGAACACCGGTACCGGCGGCTGCGGCCCCGGAATATCGAGCCATGCCGTATTGCTCGTCTCCGCCGTCTTCGGCAGGATCCAGATGTTCCGGTACACCACCGGATTCCCGTGCTCCTGCAGCTTGATCGGCAACGGATTCGGCCCTTCCGGCTGACCGGCCCCCGTCTTGTTCGGGATCTCCCGGTTCAGGTGCACCGGCACCCCGTTCTGCCACACGCTGATCCGCATGTTGGCGATCTTCTTCCCGTCCGCGTCGAACTTGGGCATCGTCAGGTCGATGTCGTACGTCTGCCACTCGAGCGGCGGCAGGCACATGTTCAGTTCCGGACGCTGCGTCCGATACAGAGCCCCGCACTCGTTCTCGATCCCGACCAGCCCGAACGAATCGAGCACCTGCACCTCATAGCGGTTCTGCAGGTAGAACCCGCTGTTCCCGCGGTCCTGGCCCCGCCCGAGCGGCTTGTACGGCAGGCGGAACTCCCCATGCAGCCGGAAGTCGCCGAATCCATCGACCGTCTCGGCGCCGGGCTGAAGGTTCCCCTCCGGGGTGACCTTGGCCCCCTTCCACCGCGATGTGTTCTTGCCGTCGAACAGGACGATTGCTCCCGGCGGCGGAGCCGCCCCCATCGTCGGGCTGATCCGGTGCTGCTTCCAGAGCTTCCCGGCGACCTCGCCCCGCTTGTTGAGGAGCGTCGCCCCGTCGACGTCGATCTGCGCGTCGTAGTTGTCTCCCACGAGCCGAAGGATGTCGCCGCTCCGTTCCCCCTTGAGCGTGATCCGCTCTTTCTTCCACGCGGTCGTGCCGGGGAGCCCTCCGATGAACTTGACCGCCTCGAACTTCCCATCCCCCTCGGCAATCACCTGCAGCCCGACAAGCTCACTGCTCCGGGCGCTCGGCTGCGACCGCTGGTAGCCCTGGTACTCTCCCTGCAGCGGGAAGTCGGCGTCGGTCTTCGCGGGATCGGTGTAGACCGGAATGCTGACCGGCTTATCCGCGGCGAAGACGTTCGGGGACGAAACCGCCATCGCGCAGGCGGCGAGCAGAACTGTTCTCATGACCGATCTCGAACGCTCGGAACCGTGGAAAGCCAGAGTGTCCACGTCCATCGGACGATTCGCAAGAGGCCCGCGGGTGGCCCGGCCCCGTTCAAGGGGGCCCGGTCCGGTTGTAGGTGACGCGGCCGCCGGAATCCGGGCCGCAGCGGCTCACCGGACGGCCCTACTTGGCCGGTTCGGCGGCCGGGCGGAAGACATCCTGGACCGGGATCACGTAGGTCCGGTCGAGGGCTTCATCGAAGTCATAGACGCCGCAGAAATGCTTGATGTCGTCCCGGTCGGTCTTCCGCATCTCACCGCGTTCGATCAGTTCGAACACGATCCGTCCGAAGTCGTCGGTCGAACGGACCCCCCAGTGGTGGAACACGCTCCGGGTCAGGAGGCCGAACTTCTTGAGTCCCAGTTCGCGGACGCCTTCCATCAGTTCCTGGCCGGTGATGTGGGCGTCCTCGTCGTTCGTACCGCGGGCGACGCGTTTGAGCTTCTCCTGGGTGAACTGGAGGGCTTCGAAAATGAAGCGGTAGGCGTCCCGGTGGTATTTCAGCCGTGGCTTTTTGGAAACGCTCATGATGCCCCCGGGAGAGTGGTTGGCGCAACTCCGCACCGAACCACCGATCCACTATATCCGCACGGGGAACCGGGAGAAAGACCTTGTTTCCCGCCAGCGACGATCTCTCCGCCTGGAGCGGTGAACCCGCATCCCCAAAGCGGACGCCAGCGGTTTCCCACGGTTCCACGGCGGAAAGGCCTCCGGCGGCCAGCAGCCTGCTGGACCCGGGCGAGGGACGCCGTGACGCAAGGACGATCCGTCTCCCGGGAGCGACGACCAGCAACAGGCGGACGCACCCATTGTCGCTCGGGAGCCGCGGCCGCCGCGCTGGATCCATCAAAAAGCAAAATGCCGACCGTCGCGAACCCGATCACCCTGGATCGGTTCGCCCGGTCGGCGATGACTTCCGCCTCCTGACCTTGCGGGGCTTACCCCTGGGCCATCGGCGGCTTCTTCTCGGTGATGCTCGGCCACTGCGGGGCCATGTCGGCGTTCAGCTGCTTGTAGTCGGCCCACTGGGCCGGCAGGTTGTCTTCATGGAAGATCGCGGCCACGGGGCACTCCGGGACGCAGGCTTCGCAGTCGATGCACTCTTCCGGGTGGATGACGAGGATCGCTTCCCCCTCATAAAAGCACTCCACCGGGCAGACAACGACGCAGTCCGTGTATTTGCAGTTGAAACACGGTTCCGCAACAACGTGGGTCATGGCTGGCTCTCTCGTCTGGAAACGCGCCCAATGCGGTACGTCAATAGCGTTTTAGGTCGGTCTGGAAAGACTGTCAAGGACACAGTTTTTGACGAGAATGCCGTTTCTCTGACCTGAGATTCCGTCGCGGGAAACCGTACCGTGGCAAGGGGTTTTCACACACGGCGAACCCCTGTTGACCCTCTCCCGTCTTCTCCCGTACGTTCCGGCAGAGTTCGCCGCCGGGCGGCGGACGATTTGCCCATGGACGGGCCCCCCCGAATGCCGTTCTCGATCCCCATTCTGCAGCGCTACATCTTCGGGGAGATCCTGCGCGTCTTCACGTTCGTGCTGATCGTCCTGACGGTCCTCGTCATCTTCGCAGGGGTCGTCCAGCAGGCTCTCGAACGGGGCCTCAGCCTCCAGCACACGCTCAAGATCCTGCCGTTCATCGTGCCGAGCATGATGCCGTTCACGATCCCGGCGGCGCTGCTCCTCACCGTCTGCGTCGTCTTCGGCCGGATTGCCGGCGACAACGAAATCATCGCCGCCAAGGCGGCGGGCATCAACGTCCTCTCGCTCCTCTGGCCCGCCTTCATCCTCGGCGGCGTCCTCAGCCTCTCCTGCCTCGTCCTGACCGATCAGGTCATCCCCTGGGCCGAACGGAAGATCGAGACCACGATCGTCCAGGCCCTCGAGGAGATCTTCTTCGAGCAGATCCGCGCGAACCGTTCGTTCGCCGACCAGTCGAAGGGGATCCACATCATCGTCGGCGGTGTCGAAGGGAAGACGCTGACCCAGGTCATGATCCAGTACGCCACCCGCGGCGGCCGGGTCTCGACCGTCTACGCCGACAAGGCCAAGATCGACATCGACCTCGACCGCCGGCTCCTCCGGGTCTCGATGGACCGGGGCTACATGGACACCCCCGGCGGGCGGATCAGCCTCAACCGCCCCTGGTCCGACACGATCCGCTGGGACCCCGCCACCTCGAAGCCCAAGGCCCGGCACCTGACGATCGACACCATCCACGACGAGCTCGCTCTCTCGAGCACCGCCCGGGCCGAACTCCGGGAGCGGCAGTTCGTCGAGTGCTTCCTCGAGATGGGCCGCGGCCGTTCGGAACGAGGGGCCGCCGCCGCCGCGAGCGCCACCCTGCCCCAGAAGATCTGGGTCGCCGACGACTGGTACCACAAGCTCCGGACGGAGCTCCACAGCCGCTACGCCCTTGCGTGCAGCTGCTTCTTCTTTGTGCTGCTCGGCAGCCCGTTCGCCATCCTGATGGCGAAGAACCAGGTCCTCACCAGCTTCCTGCTCTGCTTCGGTCCGATCGCGGGGGGCTACTATCCGCTGATGCTGGGGCTGATGACCCAGGCGAAGACCGGCAACCTGGACCCGGCCTGGTCGATGTGGATCGGGAACGGGATCCTGGCCCTGGTGGCCTGGCATGTGATCGGGAAGGTGATGCGGCACTGACGGGGCGAGCCGATTCCTCGTCCCATCCCGCCTGATCGGTTCCGGACAGGAAGCCGTCCCGACGGTGCCACTCGCGCCATTGGCTCCGGTGCGACGTCCTCTTCCGCCGGGCCCCGAGAAAGAGCCTCGTTGACACTCGGGCTCCTGACGAGTGCAATTCGACCGCTTCCAGGATCTCCCCATCGCTCACTCCCCATGCACCGGGACGCCGCTCCGCCACCGCCGACGGACACCCCCGCACCGCGGGCCGGCACGGAATCCGTCCCGTGGCGGACCGGACTGGCCCGAGCCGGGTTTCTGGTGGCCGTGGTCGCACTCCTGTTCGGCCGCGCCGTCTCGTTCGACTTCGTCAACCTCGACGACCCCCAGTACGTCTCTCTCAATCCCCATGTCACCGGCGGCCCGACTCCGGAGAATCTCCGCTGGGCCGCAACGACGTTCGACAACTCGAACTGGCACCCCCTCACCTGGTGGTCCTGGCAGCTCGATACCGCGCTCTGGGGAACGGCGCCAGGGGGATACCACTTCACGAACATCCTGCTCCACGCTCTCAACGTCCTGCTGGTCCAGCGGGTGCTTCGCCAGCTCACCGGCCGACCGACCGAAGCGTTCCTGGTCGCGCTCCTGTTCGCGATCCACCCCCTCCGCTGGGAATCGGTCGCCTGGATCTCCGAGCGGAAGGGGCTGCTGAGCGCCCTCGGATTCCTCCTGGCGATCGACCGTTACCACGCCTACGTCCGGGCGCCGGGCGGAGGCCGGATGGCGCTCGTGGCGGGAGCCGCCGCGCTCAGCCTGATGGCCAAGGGGATGGCCGTGACGCTGCCGTGTGTCCTGCTGGTCCTCGACTGGCGTCCGTATCGCCGGTGGAGTTCTCCCCGCGCGGTTCTCCGGCTCATCCTGGAAAAGTGGCCACTCTGGAGCCTGACGGCGATCGCCTGCGGACTGACCGTCGCCGCGCAGCGGGCCGGAGGGGCGGTGCGGGACCTCGAACAGATTCCGTTCACCCGGCGGCTCGTCGGCGCGGGCTGGGCGTACCTCGTCTATGTCGGGCAGACGCTGTGGCCCTCGAACCTCTGCGTCTTCTATCCGATCCCGGCGGGCTGGCCGACGTGGCTGCCGGTCTTCGCCCTCGGAATGCTCGGCCTCCTGACCGCCGGAGCGATCGCCGGGCGGAACCGCTGGCCCGCAGTCACGGCCGGCTGGCTCTGTTACCTCGGCATGCTCGTCCCCGTGATCGGCCTCGTGCAGGTCGGCGATCAGGCGCACGCCGATCGCTACACCTACCTGCCGAGCATTCCGCTTCTCGTGGCCCTCGGCGGGATCGTGATGGCCGCGACGAAACGCTGGACCTCGCCCACGCCCCGGGTGGCCCTTGTGGCGGCCGTGGCGCTCCCCCTCGCCATCGTGAGTTTCCTGCAGGGGGGGGCGTGGCGGAACACCTACACCCTCTGGCAGCAGGCGGTCGCGGCGGCCCCCGGGAACTTGAGCTGGTGGCAGCTCGGCGCAGCGGAGCAGCAGAACCGGAACTTTCCCGCGGCGGTGGCGGCGTTTCGCGAGGCGTGCCGGTTCGCTCCCGACTCGGCGGAGGACCGGATCGCCCTGGCGGGGGCCCTCGAGGCTGCGGGAAACGGCGACGAAGCGGAACAGGCCGCCCGCGAAGCACTGGCGCTCGCCGCTCCCGAGCAGCGGGACGTCCTGGCGGGAGGGCATCTCATCCTGGGCAAGGGAGCCCTCCGCCGCGGCGCGACCGAACAGGGGGCGAAGGAGTTCGAGGAGGGGCTCAAAACGGGGGCCGACCCGGCACTGCGGAGCGAGCTGGCGATGCGGCTGCTGCGGTCGGGAGAAGCCCGGTCGGCGCTCCCCCACTTGCAGGCGCTGCGGGACGAATTTCCCGAGAGCCTCGAATCCCGCGGGAACCTCGCGAACGCCTTCGTAGAACTGGGGGACTGGAGCTCGGCCGCGGCGGAGTTCGAAGGGGCGGTCCGCATGATGCCGCGCGATCCCAAACTGCGAAGCCGCTGGGTGACCGCCCTGTTGGCCTCCGGCCGGGTCGCGGAGGCCCGGCTCGCCCTCGGCGAACTGCTGCGACTGGATCCGAACTGGCCCACGGGAGCGCTGCGGGGGGCAGCGCAGATGATCGCGAGCGGCTCCGGCCCCCGCTCCGCCCCGGGATCGGAGTCGAAGCGGCAGGAAGGATACTGGCTGGCGGGAGCGGTGGCGCTCGCCTGCGAAGGGGGGCTGGTCGGCCCCGGGTCGGGATCGCTCGCCGCGGCCCTCGACGTGATGGCCGGCGGCGCGGCGGCGCTCGGCCGGTTCGACGAGGCGACACGGATTGCGGAGCAGGCCGCCGCCACAGCCCGGACTGCGGGTGATTCCGAGCTGGCCGCAGCAATCGAAGGCCGATTGAAACGCTACCGCAACAGGGAGCCCTGAGCGGACCGCGCATCGACGTCTGGATCGAGGAGGTGGTGGGCAAGGTCGGAAACCGCTGGGCCGATCCTCGTGCGGTGCGACGTTCGGAATGCGGCCCCGACACGTGCCGAATCCTGGCCGAAACGGTCTCAATGTCCGCTGCGGTCTGGTCATCTCGCGGGGATTGCGCCATGATCCGCCCCCTCCCCGGTCTATCCGGGGCTGTCTGGTTTCCTGTCCCGCGTCCTTTCGAGCCCTCCATTTTGGCCCCATGGAAAAGTCGGTCGCCCATCTGATCCGGAGCTTCGCCGAGACGAATCCCGATGCCGCTGCGCACGCGATTGAGACTCTCGACGTTCCGGAGTCGGCGGCGATCATCGCGGAGCTCGATTCGGAAGTGATGGGCCCGGTGCTCGAGCGGCTGAACGCCCATCGGGCCGCGGCCGTGTTTGCCCACCTGGGGGCCGAGGCGACGCAGGGGCTGATCGAGCGGATGACCCCCCGGCAGGCGGCGGTCGTGCTGCAGCACCTCGACGCGGAGCTCCGCGAACAACTGCTGACCGGAGCGGAATCGGAGCGGATCCGGCTGGTCCGGAGCGCGCTCCACTATCCCCCCGACACCGCAGGGGGGATGATGGAGTTCCCCGTCACCTCCCTTCCGGTCGACCTCTCCGTCCAGGAGACGATCGGCCAGATCCGGAAGGCGCCGCGGGAAACGCTCCACTATCTCTATGTCACGCAGCGGGATGGCCGGCTGATCGGCGTCCTGAGCATGCGGGACCTGCTCCTCGCCCTGCCGCAGGAGCCGCTCGACCGGCTGGTCCGGCGGAACCTGACGACCGTCCGGGCGACGATGGACCGGGAAGAGGTCGCGGAGCTGATGCGGAGCCGCGGCTTTGTCGCCCTGCCGGTCGTCGATGACGAAGACCGGCTGCTGGGGGTGGTCCGGCACGAGCAGGTGCTCGACACGGTCCAGAAGGAGGCGTTCGAAGACCTCCAGAAGATGGTGGGGGCCGGCGGAAACGAATCCGCCACGACGTCGCTGGCGACGGTCGTGAAGTCTCGTTTGCCGTGGCTGTTCGTGAACCTCGTCACCGCATTCGTGGCGTCCGCCGTGATCGGGATGTTCGAGGGGATCCTGCTGAAGGTCGCGGCCCTCAAGGTGCTGCTCCCGATCGTGAGCGGTCCCGGGGGCAACAGCGGCGCGCAGACGCTGGCGGTCGTGATCCGCGGGCTGGCCCTCAAGGAGATCGTGCCGGGGAACGTCCGGGCGCTGCTCCTCAAGGAGTCGCTCGCGGGGTTCGTCAACGGGGTGGCGCTGGCCCTCGTGACCGGCCTGGCGGTGCTGCTCTGGAGTCACAGCCTCGGGCTGGCGACGGTCATCGCGCTCGCCCTCATCGTCAACACGACGGTGGCCGGGTTCGCGGGGGCGACGATCCCTCTGATTCTCCGGGCGATCGGGAGCGACCCCGCGCAGTCGTCGAGCATTTTCCTGTCGACCGTGACCGACATCGTCGGCTTCGCGGCGTTCCTGGGGATCGCCCAGCTCCTCTCGAGCTGGCTGCTGTAGTCCGCCCCACACACCTGTGCTGTCGCCGATGCTCTCCTGAGGCGGGCGGGACGGACTCCCTGGCAGGAACGGGGGGGGACGGGGCGATTGCGTTGGCCGCCGTCCGATCCCACAATCCGGTCAACGATGCCTGTCTCCTGAGAGGTCTGCCGTGCCCCGTTCCCTGATCGCCTGTCTCGCCGCCGCGCTCCTGGTCCTGTCCGCCTCGGGAAGCCGGGCCGAAGAGACAAAGGAAGAGTGGATCCAGCTCTTCAACGGTAAGGACCTCACCGGCTGGACCCCGAAGATCCGCTACCACGAGGCGGGGGACAACTGGAAGAACACGTTCCGGGTCGAAGACGGCCTGCTCAAGGTGAGCTACGACGGCTACGACAAGTTCAACGAAACGTTCGGCCACCTGTTCTACAACGAGAAGTTCTCGAACTACCGGCTGCGGGTCGAGTACCGCTTCGTCGGCCAGCAGTGCCCCGGGGGCCCCGGCTGGGCGATCCGCAACAGCGGCGCCATGCTCCACGGCGAATCCCCCGAGACGATGGGGAAGGATCAGGATTTCCCGGCGTCGATCGAGGCCCAGTTCCTCGGAGGCCTCGGCCAGGGGAGCCGCACCACCGCGAACCTGTGTACGCCCGGGACGAACGTCGTTCTGAACGGAAAGCTGTTCCTGCCGCACTGCACCAATTCGAAGTCGAAGACCTACCACGGCGAGCAGTGGGTCACGGTCGAGATGGAAGTTCACGGCAACAAGACGATCAAGCACATCATCGACGGCGAAGTGGTCCTCGAGTACGAGCAGGCTCAGCTCGACGAGCGGGATGCCCACGCCAAGGAGCTGGCCGAGAAGGCGGGCACCAAGATGCTCTCGGGGGGGACGATCTCGCTCCAGTCGGAAAGCCACCCGATCGAGTTCCGGAAAGTTGAGCTTCTGAAACTGCCTGAGTCGAAGTAGCGACCGCTGTCAGACAGCCCGCCGCTCCCGGCTCTCGCGGTGCGGAGGGGGTCCGCATCGGCATGTTCGCCGCGGAGCACCGGCCGCGCTTCGGGAGCGATGGGAATCCGCCGCGACGCCTGGGCCGTGCGGATCAGCACAGCCTTGCTGCGAACTCTTCGCAGGTGCGGAAAGTCGCCGAGCTGCGAATTGACGCTCCTTCGCTGCAGAGGAATACTTAAGCTTCCCTTCAGCTTGAGCCCCATTCGGGGGTGGAACCGTCTCCGGTTCCCGGACGCACAATTCCTCTCAGTCCAAGGCCTGCCATGTCTCTCGCTCGGCGATGCGGCTTTACGCTCATCGAACTCCTGGTGGTGATCGCGATCATCGCCGTCCTGGTGGCGATCCTGCTGCCGGCCGTCCAGCAGGCCCGCGAGGCGGCCCGGCGGACCCAGTGCCAGAACAACCTGAAGCAGTTCGGGATCGCGTTCCACAACTACAACGAGACGTACGGCATGTTCCCCGGGAACATGTTCCGCGTCGGGCAGGACGATCTCGGCACCGAAGGGACGCACGGCTCCTGGAGCTGGGGGGCGATGATCCTTCCGTTAGTCGATCAGGGAGCGCTCTACAACAAGCTGGAAGTCGGCAACAAGCACCTGCATCAACAGGTGGCTAATGCCACGCTGCTCGCGGCGATGCAGAGTCCGATTTCGATCTTCCGCTGTCCGTCGGACAACGCCCCGGACACCAACAACCAGCTGATGCTTCCCAACGGGACGGCCGACAACGCCGACTGTACGGGGGCGAACTGCCGGGCGCTCGCCACTGCCAACTACGTCGGGGCGAACAACTCGAACCAGCTCAAGCGGTGGAACCCCAACGGCATGTTCGGGTGGGTCAATCCGAGCGGCTCGAACGACAACATGGTCCTCCGCCGCCGGATGAAGGACGTGCTCGACGGGTCGTCGAACGTCATTGCCGCGGGTGAGCGGTGCTGGACCCTCGGGATCCCTTCGGGGGGGACGCTGGCGACGCGGGCGGGGGTCGTCTTCGGGAACAACGGGAACAGCGACTCCCACAGCCGGCAGGGGCTGGTCTACACCTCGGCCGCCGGGCGGTATCCGATCAACTGCGTCGCCACCGAGTGTGAGCGGGGCTTCAGCAGCCGGCATGTCGGCGGGGCGAACTTCGTGATGGTCGACGGCGCGGTCCGGTTCATCAACCAGAACATCGACCTCAAGCAGGACGCCGACGCCAGCAGCCTCGGGGCGACGCCGCAGCCCTCCGCCTCGGCCGACAGCACCTATGAGCGGCTGATCGGCATCGACGATGGCGGTCCGGTCGGCGATTTCTAGATCGCCACCCGTCCGCGGCAGCCGAGGGACGCGTTCCGTCAGACACGCGGAGGCGTCCCTTGTCCCCACGGATGTCCATGTGCCGCTCCTGGGTTTCTCGAACTCCTCGCCGGCCCGGCGTCCGCCCCTGCTCCTCCCGGGCCTTTCTCCATGGAAGCACTCCTATGAACTGTCGCCACCTCGTCCTCCTGATGCTTGCCGGTCTCTGGGGCTGCGGCGGGTCAGACGGCCCCGAAGTCGGCCGGGTCCGGGGGAAGGTCACGTTCGACGGCAAGCCGGTCGCCAATGCCCAGATCCAGTTCGTCCCCAAGGGGACCGGCCGGACCTCGACCGCGCAGGCGGATGCCGAGGGGAATTACGATTTGCTCTACGATTCGGAGCGGATGGGGGCCCTCGTCGGCAAGCACACGGTGCGGGTCATCACCGCCGTGCCGCCGCAGTACGACGACAAAGGAAAGGTCATCAAAGGGACGGGCGAGCCCGAGAAGATCCCCGACATCTACAACACCTTCTCCCAGATCGAGAAGACCGTGAACTCGGGGAACAACGAGATCAACCTCGACCTCGCAAAGTAGCGCACGGTGACCGCGTTTCCCGGCCCCCCCGGGGGAAGGCCGGGCGGTCCGCGGTCGCCGCGGCGGAATCCCGACTGCCTGAGATCCCACCTGCCGCGCTACTCTGGTGCGGAGGTCCTTCCGACGTTCAAATGTCCAGTTCGCCGGGATACGGATACTTTCGGCAATCTGGAGAACTCCTCGATGATCGACCTGCGATCGCTCGTTGTGGCCGCGTGCGCACTGACGTTCCTCACCCCGTCCGCCGCGCCCGCCCAGGATGACGAGCTGCCGGTCCAGCTCTCCCAGTACTACGGCTTCCTCCCGGTCGAGATCTTCAAGGTCGAGAACCGCTCGCACTCGATCGTCGCGGGGGACTTCAACAACGACGGCAAGACCGACCTCGCCGCGGTCGACGACAGCCACAGCCGGATCGACCTCCTGATCCAGAAGGCCGCCGCGCCGACCACGGAAGAGGAGCTCGCCAAGGTCAACGACGTCCGGAGCCACTGGCGGTTCGAGAAGCGGCGGATCCCGGTCGACCGGGAAGTCCCCGCCCTGACCGCTGCCGACCTCAATGGCGACGGCCGGACCGACCTCGTCTACTTCGGCAACCCCGACCGGCTCGTCGTCCGCTACCAGCCCGCCACGGGCGAATGGACCGAGAAGAAGGAATTCCGGCTGGCCGACGTCGCCGCCGCCGCCTGGACCGTCGCCGCGGGGGACCTCAACAACGACGCCCTCGCCGATGTCGCCGTCCTCGGCAAGAAGAGTACCTACGTCCTCTACCAGCAGAAGGACGGAACCCTCTCGACGCCGGTCGAGTTCCGCAACACCGGGGCCGACCTCGGCCTCGGAATGGTCCAGGACCTCGACGGCAACGGCCGCAACGACCTGTTCTACCTCGCCAAAGATCAGGATGAGCGGGTCCTGTGCGGCCGCCTCCAGGACAGCCGGGGCCAGCTCGGGCCGGAGATCCAGTTCGGCGTCAAGAACCCCCGCGGCGTCACCCTCTACGACCTCGACGGTCAGGCGGGGGCGGAAGTCCTCGCCATCGACCAGCAGACGAACCGCCTGCGGGTCCTCAAGCTCAAAAATCCCCGCCCCCGCCCCGGCGAACCGGCGACCCGGCTGGTCCAGTACGGCATCGGCGCGGAAGGCCGCGACACCGGCGAAGCGGCGATCGGCGACATCGACGGGGACATGCTCCCCGACGTCGTCGTGACCGTCCCGGGCGCCGCCCAGGTGATGGTCTTCCGCCAGCAGAAGGGAAGCGGCCTCGACCTGGGGACCCCCTTCCCGAGCTACCTGGGAGCCCAGCAGGTCCGGATCGCCGACGTGGACGGCCTCCCGGGGAATGAAGTCGTCGTCCTCAGCTCCAAGGAGAACACACTCGGGATCGCCAAGTTCAGCGAAGGGCGGCTCGGCTTCCCCGAGACGCTCGCCACGTCGGGAACGGTCATCGCCTTCGAGCTTGCCGACCTCGACGGGGACGGCAAGGACGAGATCGTCGCCCTGTTCCAGGAAAAGACCGGCCGCGGCCCCTCCAAGATCACCCTCGGCGCAGTCAAGCGGACCGTCGCCGGCGAATGGGAACGGTACAAGTTCCCGGGCGACAAGACCGAGATCGAACTCAAGTCGGAGGATGTCCCGCAGCGGCTGATCACCGCCGACGTCAACCAGGATGGCCGCAAGGATTTTCTGTGCCTCCTCGGCAGCAAGCCGCCGCTGTTGCTCCTGACGAATGACAAGGGAGTCCCCGAGCCGGTGACGGTGGCCGGCGGGGTCCAGATCGGCGACGTCGACGCCGGCTCGATCGAGATGGGGCAGCTCGCCGAGCCCGCCCTGCTCGTGGCCCAGGGAACCTTCGCCCGGAGCCTCAAGCTCGACGAGAACAACCGCTGGCAGGTCCGGGACCAGTTCAACTCGCTCGAGTCGAACACGAAGCTCAAGGGAGTGACGACGCTCGACCTCGACGGCCAGCCGGGGAACGAGCTCGTCCTCGTCGACGTCGGCCTCGGCAAGCTCCGGATCTACCGCCGCGAGAAAGAGACCTACGCCCCGTGGCGGGAGGTTGATATTGGAAAATTCCCGTACAAGTCGATCGCGGTCGCGGATCTCAACAACGACCGCCACGACGACCTCGTCCTGTTCGGCACCGGCCGGTTCGGCGTGCTGTACTCCGGCCAGACCGACTTCGAGCTGGAAGAGATCGCCTCGTTCGAGAGTGCCCAGAAGGATGCCTACCTGATGGACCTCGTCGCCGGGGATCTCAACGGGGACGGCCGGAGCGATATCGCGATCCTCGAGGCGGAGAACCACACGGTCCAGCTCGTCACCCGGACGACGGACGGCAGCCTCAAGCTCGCGCTGAGCTTCAAGATCTTCGAAGAGAAGCGGTTCCATGAGCGAAGCAAGGGGGGGGTGCAGCCTCGCGAAGGCCTGATCGCGGACGTGACCGGCGATGGCCGGGCGGACCTCGTCCTGCTGGCCCACGACCGGATCCTGGTCTATCCGCAGGACCCGGGGGGCTCACTCCCCGCCGCCAAGCCAGCCGCGGTCGGTGCCGCCGGCCCGGCGAAGAAGTGACCGCCGCATGAGTTCCGATTCCCCCCCGTCCGCAACTCGTTCCGAGCCGTATCTGGTGCGCCTCGCCCGCCGGCTGCAGGCCGGGGCGCGAGGCTGGTCTGAGGAACGGCGAACCCGGCACGCCCGGTATCTCGCCCGCCTCCAGCGGCCTGACGGCGGGTTCCCCGGGCGCGAAGGGGATTCGGACCTCTACTACACGAGCTTCGCGGTCCGCGGTCTGGCGCTGCTGGATTCGCTGGCGCCGGAAATCCTCGGCCCTCTCGAACGCTACCTGCGGTCGTTCGAGCCGGCCCGGCTCGGCGTGATCGATCTCATGAACTGGCTCTCGACCGCGGCGGCGGTCCAGGTCGCCGGAGGGGCAGATCTCACGGCCGGGTTCCCGGCGGGCTGGGACGAGCGGGTCTGCGAGCAGATCGAGAGCCTGCGGCGGGCGGACGGCGGCTACGCCAAGGCCCCCGAAGGAGCCAGCGGCAGCACCTACCACTCGTTCCTCGCGGTGCTGACGTATGAACTGCTGGGGCGGACGGTGCCGCGGCCTCCGCGGCTGATCCAGTACCTCTACGACCGCCAGCGGGAGGACGGGGGCTTCGTCGAGATCGGGCCGATGAAGAACAGCGGCACGAACCCGACTGCGGCGGCGTGCGCGGTCCTGACGATCCTCGGCGCGATGGATGACGAAGTCCGGAGCGACGTCGCCGCCTTCTTCCGGGACGTCCGGACGGACGAGGGTGCGTTCCAGGCGAACCGCCGGATCCCGTTTGCCGACAGTCTCTCGACTTTTACGGCGATCCTCACCTGCCAGGACCTCGACCTGCCGGAGCTCATCCGGCCGGCGGCACTGGGCGCGTTCGTCACGAACCAGCTCGAGTTCCCGACGGGGGGGATGCGGGCGGCGATGTGGGACGAAGCGACCGACGCGGAGTACACGTTTTACGGGCTGGGCGTTCTGGCTCTGCTGGGGCCGGGCGATCTGCCGGCAGAGCGTTCTTAGTTCATCCCAACGTGCTTCGGGTCAAGGGGCGAGAGCCGGCCCTTGACCCGAGTCAGGGCCTCCCTGCAAAGGGGCGACCGACCTCCGTCCCCGGTGCCGTCATGGACAACACCTCCCCCCCCGGGTTCGACGAGACCGTCGGCGGCGCGATGGACGGACCGAGGGAAGAGACTGTCGCCGAACTGATGACTGCATGGGCGATACTGACGCGGACCCCCGCGCTGGTCGCTTTCTCCATCGCCGCCGCGAGGACCCGGTTTGCCAGCTCCAGATTCAAAACCGCCTTCGCAGCCTGAGACATGATGACCAGCACTCCCCCCTTGAGAGAGGGATCGAGCCCCGGTCTACGTGCGGTCGGCTTCCTGAGGCAACAATGCGGCACGAGATCCGGAGCTACTTCTTCAGCACGTGCTTGCCCAGGAACTCTCGCATCCGCGCCGCAATCTCGTCGCCGCTCGACTCCAGTGCGAAATGTCCGGCATCGAGGAGATGGAACTCGAGGGTCTTCAGATCGCGTTTGTAGGGCTCGGCTCCCGCCGGGGGGAAAATCGGATCGTTGTTGCCCCAGACGATCAGCATTGGCGGTTGGTGCCGGCGAAAGTACTCCTGCCACTTGGGATACAGCGGCGGATTGCTTCCGTAGCTCAGGAACAGATCGAGCTGGATCTCGTCATTCCCCGGGCGATCGAGCAGGAACTGGTCGTGGGCCGGGCCGTCAGGGCTCACGAGTTCCGGATGCGGCACGCCGTGGGTGTACTGCCACTTCGTCGCCTCGTAGGTCAGCAGGCTGCGGAGAGCATTCCGCTTCTCCAGACTGGCCGGCTGTTGCCAGTAGGCCTTGACCGGCTGCCAGAACTCGTTGTCGAGCCCTTCCTCGTACGCGTTGCCGTTCTGCACGACGATGGCCGTGATCCGCTCCGGATGCGCGGAGGCCAGGCGGTATCCGACGGGGGCACCGTAGTCCTGCACGTACATCGCATACTGTTTCAGTTCGACCTTGTCGGTGAACTCGTCTATCACCTTTGCCAGATTGTCGAAGGTGTAGGCGAACTTGTCTCGCGGGGGCATCGAGCTGTGTCCGTAGCCGGGATAGTCGGGGGCGACGACGCGGTATTTGTCGCCGAGCTGCGGAATCAGACGGCGGAACATCTGCGAACTCGTCGGGAAACCGTGCAGCAGCAGGATCGCCGGAGCCTCCTTCGCCCCCGCTTCGCGGTAGAAGATGTCGAGGTCGCCGACCTTTACGGTCTGATGCCGGACTTCGACAGGCCGCGGCTCTTCCGCAGGGGCCGGGGGAGCCAGTGCCAGAGCGACGACCAGAAGTAGAGCGATTGAGCGGAGCATGGTCACACTTTCAGAAATCAGGAGGAAGCAAATCGCGGCGGCGCGGGCGCCAACCAACGACAACCACGGAATTCTCAGTTCAGCGCCCCGCCATCAGGGCGATCATCTTCTCGGCGACCCCCTTGGCGGAGGCCGGATTCTGGCCGGTCACGAGACGGCCGTCGGCGATGCTGAAGGGCTGCCAGGGGGAGACCTTGTGGAAGGTCGCCCCTTGCCCCGTGAGTGCCGTTTCCAGTTCAAACGGGACGTCGACCTTCGCGTAGTTCTCTTCTTCGTCGTTCGTGAACGAGGAGACATTCTTCCCGTTAAGCAGGAAGCTCCCATCGCTGAGCCGGACGTTGAGCAGGGAGACCGGTCCGTGACAGACCGCTCCCACGATCGCCCCTCGCTCATACGCCTGACGGATGACCTCCTTCAGCAGAGTGTGCTCCGGCATATCCACCATCGGCGCGAGCCCCCCCGGAACAAAGAGGGCGTCGAACGAAGTCGCGTCGACGTCGGACAGCTTCTTCGCGCCCAGCATCCCCTTCCATCCGGCGCCCACCAGGAAGGCGAGGTTGTCGGGGTCGTCCGCGAGATGGAGCGCGTCGAGAAACGGAGCCTCGCCGGTGAGGCTGGCAAACTCGATCTGGTAACTGGCGCGGTCGAATTCCGCGTAAGGGTGCGCCACCTCGGGCAGAAAGACTCCCGTCCGCCGCCGATGCGGGCCAATCGCGCAGGCGTTCGACGCAATGATCAGCACTCTCTTGGTCATGTCGAGGCTCTCGTGTGGAAGCGGACTGGTCTGGAGCGTGGCCCGCCCTGGAAGCGGCGGCGCCGTCGATGGGGGCGATCGGATCCGGGCGTGATCGACGGCGGGGGCGTTCAGAACTTGATTACGGCTCGGCCGACAATCTCTCCCGTGCGGAGCCGGTCGATGTACTCGTTGATCTGGTCGAACGCGATCGTCTGGACGGTGTGGCGGATCTTCCCCTGGGTGGCGAGCGCCATGACCTCTCCCAGATCGGTGTAGCTCCCCCAGTAGGAGCCATGCAGCGTCTGCTCGCGGGAGACCCGCGGGAAGAGCGGGATATCGATCCGGTCGCCGACCAGCCCGACGTCGACATAGTGGCCGCTGATCGACAGCAGGCTGAGAGCGAGTTGCAGCATCTCCGGGGCGCCGGCGCAGTCGATGATCGCGTCGAGGCTGTCCTGGCCGGTCGCTCTGTTGAGCTCTCTGGCAATGTCCCGGGGGGACTTGTCCCGAATGCCGATGATGTGATCCGCCCCGTACTCCTTTGCCACAGCGAGCTTGTCGAGGTTCCGGGCGAAGGCGACGACGGTCGCGCCGCTCCCCAGGAGCCGGGCGTACTGGACGGCATAGGAGCCGAGACCGCCGATCCCGAAGACCCCCAGGACGCGCCCCGGAGCGAGGGCCCCCGCGTCGCGGAGTTTTCGGATGCCGCGATAGGGGGTCAGCCCGGCGTCCGTCAGCGGCGCGAGCTGCTCGAAGGGAAGGCGGCGGTCAACCTTGAGCACGTAGCGGGCCGGAACGGGAATGAACTCGGCAAAGCCGCCGTAAGGCCCGAACCCGGGCCAGCGGACGTTCGGACAGATGTGCGTATTGCCGATCTGGCAGTGGCGGCACGTGCCATCTCCCCAGCCGGGGGCGACGACCACGTGATCTCCCTCCTGGAGCCCGGACGCCGGGGAGACCAGTCCCCCCAGCTGGTGCAGGACGCCGGTGATCTCGTGCCCCGGAATGATCGGCGTCGGGATGTCGTTGTACTTCCGAAAATACCCGTCCACGAGCTGCACGTCGGAGCGACACATGCCGCACGCCCGAACCTGGACCAGCACTTCGTCGGGCCGGATCTCGGGAACCGGCACGTCTTCGAGGACGAGAGGCTTGTTGTAGGCGAGGATGCGGGCGGCCTTCATGAGAACGTCCTTTCGAGAGGTGAACCAATGTCCGGCGCCGATGCCTCCGGTGGCGCGCCGGACCTCGTGAAGAAGCTGATCGCCACAATCGCGGACAGGATCAGGCAGGAAACGGGAAGAAACAGGGCGAGCAGCGGGCCGGCTTGAGACAAGTCCATCCCCCAGGGGGTGAGCAGCTTCTCGACATCGGGATCAACGTGGATGCGAGACAGAGTGTGGACCCCCGCGACACCCCCTCCGACCGCGTAGTAGCCGACGGCCATGCCGCCGACTGCGATGGTGCTCACCGCCAGTCCGCCAAAGCTCAGTCCGGCAGCAAGGGAACAGCCTCCGATCGCCAGCAGCGCTCCGACACTCAGTCCCCCCAGCGAGATGACGCCGAGCGAGACACCGCCGAGCGTCACTCCACCGGTCGCCACGCCTCCCGCCGCGAACACCCCGATTGCGATATCGCCAACGGCGATGATCCCCTTGGCGACGCGCCTTTTGCCCGTCACCCGGTCGATACCTGTGGCGACGTGGACCAGCGGCAGGCCGAACAAGGTGGTCGTCGACCTGTATTCCCGACCCGGAGTTCTCATATCGCGGACCTCGGTTGAGTGAATCCGGATCGCCCCCTGGGCTGGGACGGCGGCCGAAGTGCCGACGGCGGCGAAGTGCTCATCTCGCCGTCCCCTGCCGACGGGCTTCGAGCGCGTCGTCGAAAATTCGCTTCACCGGCCCCAGCGCCTGGACGAACTCCAGCTGTTCCCCTTCGGGGCCTTTGCAGTAGATCAGCCTCCAGCCATTGGATTTGCCTTCCGTGATGCCGTTGCTGTTGGCCTCGAGCGGCGTCGTCCGTCGCTCCTGCTCGGACGTCACCGTCACGGTCCGGTTGGCCCTAACCTGGCTCATGCCGCGGCGAGCCGATTCCGCCTCGAGATCCGCGATGAACTTGTTGAAGTCGACGTCGTCGCGAAGGTGAAAGCAGATATGCATCATTCGCGGGTAGGCGGGACTCATGTGGTCAAGCGGTTCCGCGAAACTGGCACCGCTCCCGGCCGGCTGATCCGCATCGCGGTACTGCAGCAGTTCGATGACGACGTTGTCGAACTGAATGAAGCGGACATCGAGACGCTGAGCCCCGCCGCGGAGGTCCGGGATCCCCATGGTCCGCGGATTGACCCGCCGCGCACGGGCCTCGATCTCCTGATCGGCCAGCAGGGTGTTGTGAATCCGCTCTCCCTGGAAGTCGCCGTCGCGCAGGATTTCGGTACCACCGAGGACCTCGGTGTAAAAGACGAAGGCCCGCTCCATGTTCTGCACGGTCAGACCGAAGTGCTGCACCCCCTGCAACCGTCCCCCGAGAGGGGCGCTGTTGCGGTCCGCCGGTCCGGACTGGCGAGCCTCTCGCGCCGATGACGAGGACGTGGCCGATACAGCGGCCAAACCGGCCGCCATCGCGGCCCCGGAGGACTTGAGGATCGCTCGGCGACCAAAGTCGGGCGTCTGGGGGATCGTTCGATGACTCATGTCGCTTCCTTCAAGAATCAGAGAGCACGTCTGCAAAAAAGGGACGCCGCCGGGGATGACTGCGCGAGGTCGCTGCCATCGATCGCCAGCTCGGCGCCACTCCCCTTGCGAGTGCGGTCGGAGTCCAAAGGGGATGAGCCGCGCGCCGTAAGGCCCGCTGGTCCACTTGCCCCTCATCTAGACCAAGCGTGAGGGTTGGACAACCTCAGAACGAATTCGCATTCCTTCGCGCGACACCGGAGACGGCCCGATCCGCAGGCGGCAGACACGACCGCCGAGCGCCCAGAGCCCGGTGTTCCCAAGAGGTTTTGTCGGCGTGACTTACGACTTCGAACGACTGAGGACAGCCTGCAGGTCGCTCCACAGCGTCTGGCATCGTTTCCGTTCGTCCGCAGGTAACTTGTCCAATTCCCTCGGTTCGCGCAGAGCGGCCAGGTCTTCCTCCGTCTGCCAGCGCCGCAGCCGCTGCAGGATTTTCACGCGAGCGTCGCCACTACTCTTCTCGAGCACAGCGTCAGCGGAACTGAGTTCCTCGCGAAGCCAGCGAATGGCCTGTCCCCGCCACCGCGAACGTTCCTTCTCGTCCAGGCCAGCCGCATCCGAACCGCGGCCGGAACAGGCGCAGGCGGCGGCTCTGGCGGCCGCGTATCGATGGCCGCTCGCCGACTCGGCCAAACCGGGATCGGCGGTGAACGCCTCCTCGTAGATTCGCGCCAGCATGACGGTCCGATCCGTGAACTGGCAGAGGCCGAGCAGGGCCAACCGCTCGTCGTTGTCCTGAGGGTGGGCGTCTCCCGTCAGGAACGCGGGGAGGTTCGGGAAGATCATCTGTTCCGCTTCCCGCCGCAGCACGTGATAGATCCACGAGTCCTGGCTATTACAGTGCTGGGGCCGCCAGTCGTAACCTGCAACGGCCGAGACGAGAGTCTGCCGAGCTTCCTGCTTCCGCCCGGCCCCCTGCAGGGCCATCGCGAGCACAAGACGTGGAGCCGGTCCCAGAACGCGAGACGCGTCCCCTTTCATGGTGTCGATCGCCCGAGCCAGATTTCCCTGGCGGTACTCGGCCAGACCGCGGGCGAACAGGAAGTACGAGTGGAATCCTCCGGTCTTGGCCGCATCGGAAGCGAGCGCCCGTTCGGAGAGGGCGACAGCCGTCGCCAGTTCGTCTCCGCTTGCGGGGAGAAGCAGACTCAACCGGCTGACCTGCTCGGCGGTCCGCCCGTCCGTGGTCTTGCCGAACCGCGCGAGCAGCTCGCGGCGGGCCCGCCGGTACTCATCTTCCAGCCCCAGGAACAGGCACAGCTCGGCATAGCCGTACCAGGCGGTGTACTGGGAGGGGGCTTGGGGAAGTGACGTTTGCAACGCAGCTTGCAGCTCGCGCAGCTTTCCATGCTTGAGACAATAGTCCCGCAGTGCCTTCAGCGAATCGAGACGCGTCGGCTCCAGTTGAACGGCCCTGGTCAGCGAAACGACGGCGTCGGTTTCCTGGCTCTGCTGTTCGATCGATCGGCCGAGCTCGGTGTGGGCGAACGCGGACTCGGGGTGGGTGCGGAGCATGCCACGGAGATGCTCGGCGGCGGCGGCGTGCCATCCCAGTTCGCTCAGGCGTCTGACGTAGGACTCATGGTAGAGCTCGACCGTCGGATCGGACTCGGTCGCCAGCCGGAATTGCTCGGCGGCGTCCTCGCGGCGGCCGACTTCGGAAAGGACGTAGCCGAACTGGTAGTGAGCGATCCCCGATCCCGGCCGCAGGGCGACCGCAGTCTGGATGTAGCCCAGGGCTTCGGCCTTCATCCGATTCTGCATCATGAAGCCCCCCATCCGCAGGTTGAGCCAGAAATCGCCGGGGTGGGCTTCGTGGAGCTGCTTCAGGAGCTTCAGGCGATCAGCCACGGGGTATCCCCGGTCGCTCAAGTACGCTTCCAGCGCGGACAGCGGAATCATCGAGGCGGCCGCCGTCGGCCTGCTGGTGATCAGATCCTCGAGCGCGGCCCTGTCGTTCAAAGTCTTCTGATCACGGGCGCGATGTCGCCAATCGGACTGGTCGGGGTCCGCCTCCCGGGCCACTTCCAGGGCCCACCCGCCGCGGGCAGGGTCTCGCTGGATCACGACAATGGAATACCAGTCGAGGGCGGCGATCAGCGCCTCGCGGATGTGGGACTCTCGGATCTGCCTGGCGACGACCTCCGGGCTGTCGCCAAACGTTCCCAGGTCCGCGGCGCGAAGCGCGTCCATGAACTCCTTGTCATAGTCCGCCAGCGGTGTCCCGCCAGCGATCGCCTCCACCCCTTTCGCGTGAAAGGAATCGAGGCGCGATGCCAGTTCCAGATCGCGCGTCCCGCGGTCAATGAGCTGGCGCAAGGCCGTCGGCGCGCTCTGGCCGAGACGGCCATTCGCCCGGTCTCGCGCGGCGCCGGCCTCCTGCCAGGAGGACTGGTTCAAGGCGCGGACCATCTCGCGGACGTCCCCGTGCGCGGCCTGGGCCTTGGCAGATCGATCCGAGAGCAGCCACAGGCCGCTCCCCGCGAAGGCCAGCGTCGACAGAGCGGCGACCAGAACGGCGGCAGCCAGGACCGGCTGGCGGCACACCCGTCGGACACACTTTGCGAGGAACGCTTCCGGGCGGGCCGCAATGGCTTCCCCTCTCAGGAAGCATTGGAGGTCATCCGCAAGCGCGGCCGCTGTGACATAGCGCAACTGCGGTTCCTTCTGCAGGCACATCAGGCAGATCGTCTGCAGATCGCGAGGGACTTTGCGGTTGAGCCGGGCCGGGGGAACCGGCTCGTGGTGAATGACCTGCAGCAGCGTTTCCGTCGAGGTCTCGCCCCGAAAGGGGGGCCGTCCCGTCAGCAGCTCGTAGAGGATCGCCCCCAAGGCATGGACGTCAGCGGCCGGCCCGATCTCGCGCGACTGGCCGCGGGCCTGTTCGGGCGCCATGTAGCTGGGGGTCCCCACGGGGACGCCGCTCAGAGTCAGTGCGGCGTTTCCTTCCAGACGCCGCGCCAGCCCGAAGTCCGTGATCTTGGGGGTGCCGTCGGGCGTGAACAGAATGTTGGACGGTTTGAGGTCCCGGTGGACGATCCCTCCCTGGTGCGCCGCGTGAATGGCCTCGGCCAGGGTCGCCACGAGGGCCGCGGCCTGCCGGGCCGGCTGCGGCTCCCTCGCTTGCCGCTGGGCCAGGCTTCCCCCCTCCATCAATTCCATCGTGAAGTAGGGCCGGCCTTCCAGATCGCCGACATCGTAAACCTGGACAACGTGGGAATGCCGCAGCGCGGCGACCGCCTCCGCCTCCCGCCGGAACCGTTCTCGTTCGTGCTCGCTTGCGTAAGAGCCCGCCAGCGACATCTTCACGGCGACGAGCCGGCCGAGTTTGAGGTGCCGGGCCCGAAAGACGATCCCCATCCCTCCCCGCCCGAGGACCGCGTCCACCTGATAGCCCGGCAGATGCGGGAGGGATTCCTCCTGCGGTCCCCGTAACGGGAACGAAGCCTCCGGATGGACGGGGAGCAGCGCATCGAGCTCCGCGCGGGCGCGACAGATCTGGCTCCACCGCGCGCGGACGACGGGCAGGAGTTCCGGGCAATGACCGCAAACCTCTTCCGGAGTCGCTTCCTGGTCGGACAGCACGTCGAGCAGCTCTCGCACGCGAGGATCGTCGGGCACATCAGCCTCCGGCGTTCTCATGTGCAGAGATCTCCGCGGAGGAGACCGTCATGCGGGTCACCGCGGTCTGCGGAGCGGCCGGGGCAAGGTCACCGAGCCGTTCCGTCAGCAAGCGGAGGCCTCGGTCCAGCCGTCTCTGCACGGTTTTGGACGCCACTCCCAGCAACTCCGCCGCCTCGCCGTAGGTCAGCCCCTGGATGCGCACGAGATCAAACGCCTCCTGCTCGTCCTTCGGCAGGCTGTCGATCGCTTCGAGCATCCGCCGGCCATCCGGCGAAAGGCCGCAGTCGCTGCTCGGCGGAGTCGGTACCCCGTCTTCGGGGAGCTCCACGATCGACGGCTGGTTGTCCAGACGCCGTGCCAGGTCATTGAGCTCCCACCTCATATGCTGACCGGCCAGAGAGAAGAACTCACGGACGGTCTGGGGACGGGCCTGGCGCAAGGCCTTCAGCAGGCGTTCCACGACGGAGCCGAGCAATTCGTCCGTCTGGAGGTAGACGGGGGGGCGGGTCAACCGGGGGTACTCGCGGTGAAGCAGCGTGGCACACAGCCGCTGCAGCCGCCAGACCGCCCGCTCCAGCAGCTGGCGGACGACCGGTTCGGCCGGGGCTTCCCCCTTGAGCTCCCCCAGGTACCGCTGCACCGCGACGGTCGTGTTTTCATCCGGCATGGTCGTACTCGACGAGCCTCGCCCCGTTCCGCGTCTGACAGTGTCCGCCAGTCGCGATCAAAAGGTGGGACCGTCATTTCCGTTGATGATTGCGCTGACACAATCTACCCGCAATTCGGACTGAGCGGCAAACACCGTCGTCACAGCAGAATGCCAGTGCCGCACAATCACCTGCATCCGGTCCGCAGTGCGGTGAGATTTCCAACGAAAGTTCCCCCTTCCTGGATGGCGACCTGATCAGGGCGACCACATCTTCAAACTTCGCAGGTGCTCCGACGCGCTAGAGGGAATACTTCACCTTGAAAACCGAAGCATCCTGTGACGTGTGTGGCCCGCCACCGATCGATGTCACTTCAGAGACCCGTCGATCTGGCTCAATCCCAACTTGCTGCGAGGGGCCAAAAGGGACGCCCCAACGCACGTTCAGTTCCCGCGGAACGGAATCCGTCCGCTTCAGCACGACATCGTCACGACTGCCGACGGCATGGATCGACTCCGGGAATCGTATCCACAATTCGTATCCGGATCGGGGCGACGCAAACTGCCTTCTTGAAAAGAGTTGCAAATGGGCAATACAGGACTCGAACCTGTGACATCCACTTTGTAAGAGTGGCGCTCTAACCAACTGAGCTAATTGCCCTTCCGGCGGCCTGGGAGCCGCGTGGGAGCCTGATTTTGTTCGTCCACCGGCGGAGTGTCAATTCGCTTCCGCGGCGGACCGGATAGAATGGACCGCCGACACTCGCGCCCTGTTCCCCACGAATGCCACGATGACCGATCCTCTGCTCCCTGTCGTCAACCCCGCCATGCCTCAGGTCGTGCCGACCGAGTCGCAGGGGAATCCCGACGCGGCCAATCATCCGGCACCGACCGAGGAGCAGCTCATCGAGGCCCTCAAGCAGGTGATCGACCCCGAGCTGATGGTGAACATCGTGGACCTCGGGCTCGTCTACAGCGTGATGATCGACGAGCGTCTCGTGCACGTGGAGATGACGCTGACGAGCCCCTCGTGCCCTGCCGGTCCGCAGATCATCCATCAGTCGAAGATGGCTCTCGAGCAGGTCCCCGGCGTCGCCAAGGCGAACATCCGGCTGACGATGTCTCCCCCCTGGACTCCGGCCCGCATGACCGATGATGCCCGGGACATGCTGGGGATTTTCTAAGAAGCTGTTTCAAAACCGCATGCAAGACTGACGCGGCCGGGCACTTCGTTGCGGAGATTCCGCCCCGGTCCAGCGGGCCGCTGGCGGGTCCAGCACGCTGCTGGCCGCCGGAGGCCA